>Ga0209700_101299_pt1 | contig 51204 bp, 27 predicted proteins | sample SiratroredBW_FD_187528 | JGI IMG/M metagenome (GOLD analysis project Ga0209700, IMG submission 187528) | Root nodule microbial communities of legume samples collected from California, USA - Siratro red BW (SPAdes) (version 2) | ecosystem: Host-associated > Plants > Roots > Nodule | place: USA...
AGTTCCACTATATCAATTAATTGTTCAATTTACAATCAATCACACAATTCCTACTCCCTGTAAGAATCAAGAAACCCACTGAATTGATCAACTACTCCCTGCAGTCCCCCAATCAATTCAGCAAACACACAAGGCTAAATCCTATAGCCTAAAACAGTACGAACATTCAAGTGTTTTAAAGAATTACAAACAATCAAAGCATATCTTGATACAAAAGGGATCAAGAATGGTTAAGAAAGACTCCCTGATTGGCGCGCAGAAGAGGCCTTTGCATAGTCTTGAAGAATTCCAATGGCACAGTGAATTGGTCAAGAGTGATTCTTCAAGAAAAAGCCCCAATTGAATTTGATCAAGAACTTCTCAATTACCCAAAGTGTTTTCTCACTGTGATCTCAAGAAATGACTCTCAATTTCTATAATTCAGACTGTGGCGCACGTTAGAAACCTTGCAGTTTTTATAAAGGAAAAACCCCCAATTCTGTTTTTCACAAATCAGTTATTTAAGTTCTGCCAGACACGAATAAATCGATTTCATGAAAACTGGAATCGATTTATTTTTGTCCAGTGCAGTGTATTTCAAACCAATATGCACCAAACTTTAGCTAGCTCACTTTGATTAGTTTAAATCACTCTTAGACCATTGTGCTGGTGGAATTCTCCTAAATTATGCATAGGTTCTTTGCCAATCAACCTCTCACTCACTCACACAAGACAAAATCCCAAATCTCCTCCAATTGCTTGCTTGCTTTGTCTTGCTTGTTTTGTCTTGTTTGGCTTTATCAAATCTTTATTCTTGTGAGAGTAATAACAAAAATGAGAGGGCTAGTAAAAATAAAATTAGTGAAGAAAAATAAATAAAAGAGAGAGTTGAGAGAAAGAGAAATTAAAGAAAAGGAGTTGGGAGAAAAAGAAATGAAGGGAAAAAAATTAAGGAATTCAAGGAAAAATTATAGAATAAAAGAGAAAAAGAGATATAAAAGAAAAAAGAAGTTGCTTACAAAAAGGAAAGAAAAAATAATAATAAAGATACTTTTTATGATCATGTAAATATTGTTTTATCAATTTAGCAATATGAAGAAGAGTTTTTCATGAGATGTCTTAATAATACATCATTTGATATCGATCAATCAATAATGTTTGCAAGGATTCTAGTTCTGGAACGGAAAGCTAATAAAAGGATGAATTTTTATCCTGACATTATGTTTATCTTAGAGGAAGTACACTCATGACATTCAATGTTCAGGGGTTCAATATAATTTAGGTTTTTCTTTGTAATTTTTATTATGTTTTTAATTAAATGATTGAATGGTCACATGGGAAGATAAGAAAAAAACTACAAGAAGGTGAATCACTCACATTCTCATGGTGGGAAATCATGACGCATTTGGTGGGAATTAAAGACAATATTAGTGGGAGTTAATTACTACTAAACATTAAAGGTTACTTACTAAGGATTAATGTTAAATTTATAAGGCCTTATGTAATTTTTCATATAAAAGGATATACTTGAAATACAATCGTGAAGATATATAGGTACGAATTCTTAAAGAAAATTAAATTTTTTCTTTAATTATGAGAACTTTATGAAGGTCTGAGTTATAAGAACCCAAATCTGATCTTATTAGGGTAATCTGTGTCGATCAATCCCACAACTTATCCCTAACCTTCTCATCTTTCTTGAGTATGTCGTAATGGTTTCCCCTGTTTTTTCTCTCTCTTCACTTTGCCTTAGCAAGCTCTTAGCAAGCTCTTATTCTTCCAAGATGTTTGCTAAAAGTATTAGATAACGATCCACCAAAATTCACAAGCCAAGGAGTATTTCCATCTCAAAAAGTCAACGAATTGAAAACTCAACAAAAAACTTAATTTAAAAGGCTAAACTCGAGAAGAATTTATATTTGAAAAAACTGGAAGACTGCTTTAAAGACACAAAATCAAAAAATTAAAGTTAGCAAAAATCTTAGTACACAAAAGAAAATCTAAGAATGACTCTAGAATGGATTACAAAACAAAAAACAGTAACTAGAGTAATCTGGCAACCATAGTCCAAAATTTATAGAAATTTTTATACAATGTATTTTTTTATGAATTTTTCGTCTCAGGTGCTCAATATCATGCATGTACTGTTTGTAATTATTTTGGAATGAAATAAGTACTAGAAAAATTAAAAAATAAAAAACTAAAATCGAGAGAAGACGATAATAAAGAACTCTGTTTTTTCGACACCTGACATTCTGACTTCTACGATTTTTCATTTTTTGTATTGCGAATTTTGATGCACCCTTTTAACAATATTTTTTAAACATCTTAACGTGCTCATATAAAAAATTTCACTCAAAAATATAATGTATTTTGTTCGCAGTAAATTTTCCAATTCAATGTAGTTTTCAAACAATTTATTGGAAATGAAACCTATAGAAGACCAATAAATTTGAACAACACAACAAGATACAATGGAAACTTAAATCTAAGAAACTTGTCAATGATCTAATAAAAATTCAAGGAACCCAGGAACAGAAAATGGAAATTACACAAAGCTCAACACAAATTCAATTTGCACAAGACATTTTATCAAACACTTGATACACATGAATTAGGAATTTTCTCAAACACCTTCTATTCTTGTTTTTACTATGGAAGTTTATGACAATTCAAGGAAACAAATGACTTAGAACATGACAAGAACATATAAAATATAAAACACCTTAAAACAAAGTGATTTAGTCTATTTAAATTAGAAAAAACTCAAGAACAACACATAAAACTCATGGTACAACAAGAACAATCCTATATGATATTGTTTTGGATGGTTCAAGATAGAACAACAAGTTTAAACTGATTAAACTTAATTAAAAACATATTAAATGATGAAAACAATCAAGACATGCAAGGAGAACATGTATACAACATGGTTTGTAAAAGAAAATTAGAAGAAGCACTTATCCCTTGAAGATCAAAGCTCTGGATACCAAATGATGTAATTTTTATGCAGAAACTCAGGCGACAAGTGCTTGTGTTCTTCCTTTGATTTTTATATTTGATTTCCATGGAAGAGTGCATCAGAATTCGATTCATGTTGCAAATTTGGACGTGATTGAGATGGAATTTGGAGTGAAATTAGTATGAGGATGGACCAACGCCCTTAAGAGAAAGCAAGAGAAGAGTTGTAAAGAAGACTACTCTTAAGAGAACTCATGAACAAGTAGATTAGTGGAATTTGGGTCCCTATTTATAGAGTTTCGAGACATCTAATCCACCGACTACACCGCTTTTCCACCGCACGCCATTCGTCATATTTTGAAATCGCTAGCGGAGCTTACCCGTTACTCTTCGATCCCCATTGTCGCCGCTAGTAATCTCATTTAGGGGGATCCATTTTGAAAATTAGTCTATGTGATAGAAGCCTCGTAACCAGATGAGATTTTCCTAGTCGATGTAGTTTTGCGTTACTGAGTTTCTTATGTCATGTTTATGTTATTTTTAAAGTGATATGATTTTCTTGTAGTGATTATGATTCTTTTATATAGGTTTCCTACTATGGTTTGGTTTTGATTGAGGACATCACATTTGTTTTTGTTTTTAGCTTGTTAATTACTTGTTGATGGAATTCATGAAACTATTGTACGTTTAAAGGTGTTTAAGTTTATTTATGTTGTGGCATAGTGAATTGTGAATAAGCACGTATTGTTTGAATTCCTTTTAATATACATATATATATATATATATATATATATATATATATATATAAAAGAGAAACAAAAGAACTGGGCTCATTCTGCTGGTTTGCTTTCAACACCCTTCATTCATAAATGCAAGCTCGGGTCCATTCGCCTGGTCCAACGCCTAGCTTTTCAACACCCCTTCTTTCATGAAAGCACCTCGTTTAAAAAAAGAGGAAAAAAGTTTAAAGGCCTAGCATTGGCTATTCGCACCACTGTTTGTACTTTTCAGCATCCATCGTTTGTTAAAAATAAGTGGGTTTATTTTACTAACCCAACATGTTTGTTTTTTACACTCCCTTCTTTTACTAGTTTTTAAAATAATAAAACCTGGGCTTATGCATTTGACCCAATATTTCTATTAATTATTTTGTATTTTTAAATACACCACCACCATGACCATTTTGTTTTACAATAATTAAGTAAGTTTCTTGTATTTCACAAATAAATTTTAAATACTTGTATGGTTGTATGTGTCATATGGTATTTAATTTTAATATTTAAAATGTTTTAATATGATAAATAATATGTTTAGAATAATTTATTTAGATATCAAAATGATTGCACACGTCATGTGACATTAATACGAAACTTTGGAAATAGTTGTTTGGGTGTTTGTATGATCATCCACATCATCTAATACTAATATCGTTTTCTGAAAAATTAAAAAAATATATTGTCTCCAAATAAAATCTACAAAAATAGTCAATAGTATTGGTGAATGGTTAACATTGTCTCCGCTAAATGTATGACTCGTCAAGAGTATCATGAACAGTCGCTCACACTATCTTGAACTCAAAAAATACAAGAAAAAGGTTATTTAGACATCAATTTTAGCTACCAATTAAAATGTTTGCTAATTGTAACCAAAATAACCATCGAATTAGGTTTTGATTGCTAAATAACTACAAAATAAAAGTAATGATTGAATTTAGTTACTAATTAACTCAAGATAATTAAAACATGACAAGAACATATAAACTATAAAACACCTAAAAACAAAGTGATTTAGTCTATTCAACTTAACAAAAACTCAAGAACAACACATAAAACTCATGGTACAACAAGAACAATCCTATATGATATTGTTTTGGATGGTTCAAGATAGAACAACAAGTTTAAACTGATTAAACTTAATTAAAAACATATTAAATGATGAAAACAATCAAAACATGCAAGGAGAACATGTATACAACATGGTTTGTAAAAGAAAATTAGAAGAAACACTTATCCCTTGAAGATCAAAGCTCTGGATACCAAATGATGTAATTTTTATGTAGAAACTCATGCGACAAGTGCTTGTGTTCTTCCTTTGATGTTTATATTTGATTTCCATGGAAGAGTGCATCAGAATTCGATTCATGTTGCAAATTTGGACGTGATTGAGATGGAATTTGGAGTGAAATTAGTACGAGGATAGACTAACGCCCTTAGGAGAAAGCAAGAGAAGAGTTGTAAAGAAGACTACTCTTAAGAGAACTCATGAACAAGTAGATTAGAGGAATTTGGGTCCCTATTTATAGAGTTTCGAGATGTCTAATCCACCGACGGCACCGCTCTTCCACCTTACGCCATTCGCCATATTTTGAAATCGCTAGCGGAGCTTACCCGTTACTCTTCGATCCCCATTGTCGCCGCTAGTAATCTCATTTAGGGGGATCCATTTTGAAAATTAGTCTATGTGATAGAAGCCTCATAACTAGATGAGATTTTCCTAGTTGATGTTGTTTTGCGTTACTGAGTTTCTTATGTCATGTTTATGTTATTTTTAAAGTGATTTGATTTTCTTGTAGTGATTATCATGTTTATGTTATTTTTAAAGTGATTTGATTTTATTGAAGTGATTATGATTCTTTTATATGGGTTTCCTACTATGGTTTGGTTTTGATTGAGGACATTACCTTTGTTTTTGTTTTTAGCTTGTTAATTGCTTGTTGATGGAATTCATGAAACTATTGTACGTTTAAAGGTGTTTAAGTTTATTTATGTTATGGCATAGTGAATTGTGAATAAGCACATATTGTTTGAATTCCTTTTAAAGAGGAACAAAAGAACTGGGCTCATTCTGCTGGTTTGCTTTCAACACCCTTCATTCATAAATGCAAGCTCAGGTCCATTCACCTGGTCCAACGCCTAGCTTTTCAACACCCCTTCTTTCATGAAAGCACCTCCTTTAAAAAAAGTGGAAAAAAGTTTAAAGGCCAAGCATTGGCTATTCACACCACTGTTTTTACTTTTCACCATCCATCGTTTGTCAAAAATAAGTGGGTTTATTTTACTAACCCACCATGTTTGTTTTTTACACTCCCTTCTTTTACTAGTTTTTAAAATAATAAAACGTGGGCTTATGCATTTGACCCAATATTGCTATTAATTGTTTTATATTTTTAAATACACCACCACCATGACCATTTGTTATTGTTTCACAATAATTAAGTAAGTTTCTTGTATTTCACAAATAAATTTTAAATACTTGTATGGTTGTATGTGTCATATGGTATTTAATTTTAAGATTTAAAATGTTTTAATATGATAAATAATATGTTTAGAATAATTTATTTAGATATCAAAATGATTGCACGCGTCATGCGACATTAATACAAAACTTTGGAAATAGTTGTTTGGGTTTTTGTATGATCATCCACATCATCTAATACTAATATCGTTTTCTAAAAAATTAAAAAAAATATATTGTCTCCAAATAAAATCTACAAAAATAATCAATAGTATTGGTGAATGGTTAACATTGTCTCCGCTAAATGTATGACTCGTCAAGAGTATCATGAACAGTCGCTCGCACTATCTTGAACTCAAAACACTACAAGAAAAAGGTTATTTGGACACCAATTTTAGCTACCAATTAAAATATTTGCTAATTGTGACCAAAATAACCATCGAATTAGGTTTTGATTGCTAAATAACTACAAAATAAAAGTAATGATTGAATTTAGTTACCAATTAACTCAAGATAATTGGTATCTAACATCAGCTACCAAGGTCTTAGTCATTGATACCATTATATTCTAGATCGGTATCTAATTAATACAAAACATATGAATTTTGTTCACAGTAAACTTTTCAATCCAATGCAATTTTGAAACAATTCTAGGAAATGAGATATATAAGAGGCCAACGAATTTGAACAACACAACAAGGCACAATGGAAACCTAACTCTAAGAAACTTGATAATGATCTAATTAATAACATGTCAAGGAACTCAAGAACAAAAAAAGAAAAGCACAAAAAGATCAACACAAATTTAGTTTACAAAAGGCATTTCATCAAACATCTACTAAACATGAATTAGGCATTTTCTCAAACAACTTCTATTCTTGTTTCTACTTTGGAATTTTAGGACAATTCAAGGAAGTACATGATTTATAACATGGCAAGAACATATTATAAACTATAAAATACATAAAAACAAAATGATTTAGTTGTTTGAAATTATAAAAATGGTAGAACAACATATAACACTCACGGTATAGCAAGAACAAACCTATATGATGTTGTTTTGTTTGAGAACAATAATTTTAAACCGATTAAATTCAATTACAAACATGTTAAATAGTGAAAAGAATCAAGACATTCAAGGAGAACATGTAGAGAAAATGGTTTGAAGAAGAAATTTGGAATAAGCACTTATCTCTTGAAGACCAAAGCTCTGGATACCAAATGATGCAATTCCTATGCAAAAAATGCATGCGCCAAGTGCTTGTGTTCTTCCTTTGATGTTGATTTCTGATTTTCATAGAGGAATGCAGTGGAATTGGATTGATGTTGCAGTGTTTGGACGTGATTGAGATGGATTTTAGAGTGAAATTAGTTTGAGGTTAGGCCAGCACACTTAGGAGGAAGCAAGAGAAGAGTCTTGGAGAAGACTACTCTTAAGAGAACTAAAAAACAAGTAGATTGGTTGAATTTGGCTAGCAATTCAATACTAATTAATAAGTTGAAAATTCATGTACATAAGGTTCCCATTTATAGAGTTTTGGGACGTCTTCACTTCCAATACCCTAACCCTAAGTCTCTCCAGTGATAGAATGTCAAGCTAGGATTAGAGGGAATCCTCTCAAACATAGCAAGACAGGTAGCAAGTGGCATGGGAAGCATTCATGAGCACAACACATAAGCCCTAACTCTAGCTTGCATGGCAAGCTAGGTTTTAACCCTATGTGTCTCACTCTCACTCTTAGGATTAGGGTTTTGACCCAAATACGAGACCCAAAATTTTAAGACATCATATTGTACTCTTTAATCCAAATACAAGATCCAAAATTTAAATTCCTATACTACTTTAACACAAAATATAAGGTTCAAATGATTTCTATACTACTTTATACATTTTGTACAAAGAAGGAAGATTTTTAATAAATCACTTTCTAAAAAAAATAAAAATATTCTTCCTTTCTTATCATTTTGTTATACTCGTTTTGACTGACCCAACATGTGATCTGAGACCATCCTTCATTAATAATAGGGACAACAACAACATTATGTAATATGGAGGTATTTAATCTTTTTGTTGTTAATGTCAAGATGCAGATAATAATTAAGGGTAAAGAAAGTAAAAGCCTCCACTCTATTGTAACGGATGTGGTGTCTAATCTAAGGCAAAAACTTTCTACACCCCATCAATTGTGACTCCCACCCATCACAAACACAAAAGTATAGAATTTACCTTCAGTATTAACTTCTGGGAAATACTTTCTACAATATTTTCTGGAAAGTATTTTTCAGAACATAAATTTATGTTCCAAAAAATATTTTCTGGAAATAATTTTGGAGTCTTTTCTGAAATACAAATTTTATATTTTGGAAAAGATTTTGTAAAAATATATTTTGAAAAGCATTTTTTGAAATATAAAATTTCTATTTTGGAAAAAGTTTTTTGAAATATATTTCCGGAAAGTGTTTTTCGAAACTTATTTTTGTTTATAGGGTATTTTTGAAATTTTTAGAAACTGATGTGGTGCAGGTCAAAAGTGATGGGTATTTCAATTTTGGAAAAAGCTTTTCAGAATATATTTTCGGAAAGTATTTTTCGAAACTTATTTTTGTTTATGAGGTATTTTTAGAATTTTTAGAAAGTGATGTGGTGCAGGTCAAAAGTGATGGAGTGCAGGAAGTTTTTGCCTCAATCCAAGGACGAATAAGCCTTGCCAATAACAAAAATGAAATTAATACTTTGACACAAGTGTATTAATGTCCTATTTGAGTTTGAAGATGAAAATAGACAAAAGAAAAAAAAAAGTTGAGACAAATAAAAAAGTAAATTAAATATTCAGTTGTTTAGCAAAAATAAAAATAAATGAAAAAAAGATGAAGATATTTTGAAAGTTGTAAAAATTTGATAAAACGATATTAATGAAAAATAAGAAGAAAGATCATTCGATATATGAAAAGTAGTTCGTTCTATTTTTTTTAATTATTTATTTACTAAACTCATAATATTAACTCTCAAATTTTATATCTTCTCCTTCTACCTACTAAATAGTTTACTTAGGATTGTAGTGAATGCATGCATTTCAAACGAGAAAAACATGTAATGGGAAGCCTAAAGGAAATCTCCTTATCACACTTTGTTTGACGAGAATATTATCACACTTGTTGTTTGACGAGAGCCTGTGCCAAGGGAGGAAAATTCTCTTTTTTTTTTTTGTCCTTTGTGTGCCAATATTTGTTGTCTTGTTAACTACGTACGCCAGTCTCCCGTACCATGTTAAACTATTGACTACAGTATTCTGTGTGACGAGAAGACACTCCAACAATATTTGCCTGATGTGTGTTCAATTAACGTCATTATTAAATTACAATAGAACACAAATGTTATTTAGTGATTCACATGTAATGAAATGGGATGACTTATTCTTCTGCTTTCATGTTCATTTTGGAGAATTCTTTATATATATGTATATAAAATAAAAAAATGCTTTAGTGAAAACAAAAAATATAAGAGAAGAAGAAAATTCTGTTTTTAGAACTATTTTAACCCAAGTATAAGTCTGTTTGTTTTTCTTCTCCATTAGTTTTGGATTAATTGATTTGGTTTTGCTTTATTTCTCTTTGAGAACACACTTGAGAAGAATTGATCATTGGACTCCAACTATAGGCTTTAAGTGTTAAAACTTTATATAGAGTACATTTTAATGTTGTGTTTAAATTTGGAATACAAAAGTACATCAACATTAATTGTAATTATTGTTGACCGAATTATATTCATTATGGACGAGTTATATGTGAAGAAAAAAAAAGGATTACAATATTTTTTTTTGTGCTCCATATTAAATTAAGTTAATTTTTTGTCCATAAAAAAGAATGTAAAGAAAAAAAAAAGGAAAAAGTGTTATGATTCATTAATTCATGCTTGTACACAATATTGGTTATTTGATCCTTTGGTTGACAAATTAATTCCATCATTGTGATGTTGGATCTATTTTTCATTATTACTTTTGATTAGAAATTTTACCACTACTTACTTGAGTAGTTTTGTTGGTGTTTTTACACTCATTGTTTTGGAATACTTAATCCTTGGCATCATTCTTAGTTTTATCTTACATTTGTTACTCCTTTGACATGACTATTAATTTTCTTCGGTGTTTTTCTCCTTATCAAGACTCCTAGTTTTATCTTACATTTTTTACTCCTTTGACATCTCTATTATTACTTCTACGAAAGTCTTACATTGTTAGAAGCCCTGAAGCCATTATAACGTAATGGTGCTTCTGTGTTTTATTGTAAAATTGAAATAAATTTATAAAAGGGAAGACACAGATGAAAGAGATAGAATGACATCAAGAATATGCAAAAACGGAAACTAACTGTAACTTATGACTAAAATTGCTTTGCGACGGGCAAGGAAATACAAAAAGAAACCACACATAGACGAAGAAATGAATAAAAACGAAGGAGAAACTAAACGAAAACAATTTGTTATTTTTTAATGGGAATTGCCTTGAGAGGCTTGACTTTGTGTAAAGTAATGCTGAATTTTTCAGCCATGTCCATGTCTTGTGATTTTTCCCCATCTGCTAGCTTCCAATCAAAATGGTATAGAAGTGAGGCCAACATGGTATGCACCATTCTATGAGCTAGTGGAACACCTGGGCACATTCTTCTACCAGACCCAAAAGGAATGAAACCGTAATCATCTCCTCTGAAATCCTTTTCATTCTCTAAAAATCTTTCAGGCAAAAATGAATTTGGGTCCGTCCAAAAATCTGAGTCTCGCCCCATGCTCCATAGATTGACAAGAACTTGAGCATCTTTGGGTACATGGAAGCCACATATATCTACATCAGCCACTGATTTGTGGACTACTATTGGGCCTGTTGGGTGCAATCTAAGGGTTTCTTTCACAACGGCTTGTAGGTAAGTGAGCTTCGATATATTTGAATCTTCAGGTTCCAACCCACTTTCACCAAAAACTTGTTCGAGTTGCCTTTTAGTTTTTGATAGTTTTTGGGGATTGTGTAGCAACTCTGCCATCACCCACTCTATTGTGGCGGATGTTGTGTCCAATCCAGCCACGAATAAGTCCTGTACAAAATAGTGTTATAATAACAACAGTAAAGTTAATACTTTGACAACTAATATTGTCCTATTTGAGTTTAAGGAAATTACGCAGAAGAAGAAAAATTGTGAAAAGAAATAAAAATAAAATTAAATATTCGCTTGTTTAACAAAATAAAAAAATGAAAAATAGATAAAAGATATTTTCAAAGTGACTATACTATTTCTGTGTGACTAAACAGACACTTCTAACAATTTCAACAATGGAAACCATAGACACTAAACAATTTATGGATGTGTGTTTAATAAACGTCATTATTAAATTACAATACAGCACAATGTTATTCAATGATTCCTAAATGAAAAAAAGAATGCGAAGTTTTTGAAAATTGAAAAATAATTTTAAATACGAATTTTCTTTCTTCTTAAATTTTAGAAATGGACTTGTTCTAATACGTTAAGAGTTAAGATCAGAAATAATTTATATATATATATATATATATATATATATATATATATATATATATATATATATATATATATATATCTTATTATCTTAATCTTTCAAAGTATTTTTTAAGTATAAAATTACGATAAAGTTCGAAGCTCCAAAATGGATCATATACGGTACTTGATTTTAACAACATTAGATTAACGAGATTGAAGATAGAACATCAACGTACACACCAAATTGAAAAACTGATTTCAAAGACTAATCCTTATTTTGTAACCCTTTATTAAGGACTTGTTTTAATACCTCTAACAGTTCCAAAGACTATATATATATATATATATATATATATATATATATATATATATATATATATATATATATAATTCAACAAACAAATATAAACGAAGAAAATTCTGCTTTTAGACCAAGTATTCAAGTTTGTATCCGCTGTATACGTTCTAGACTAACTGATTTATCTTTATGATAGTGAAAACGTGACTCGGATTCTATGGAGTAATAATTTACGTCATTTTAAATAATAAAAGTCATACTACAGTCTTATAAATATCCAACTTTGTACTGAGTTTGTACTGATTGTAATTTTTGTGTAAATAAATTATTGAAAAAAATTAAAATGTTTTTTAGTTTTCTTTTTACGATTTGAATTGTATATAATGACAAAAATTTATAGACTCAATTTAGAAAAATATAAGTTATTTTTATGAGTTTGAAACTTTTTAACTTACAAATATTTTTAATGGTTTTTTCCCTTTCAACTTCATGGAAAGTGTTTTTCTTATGTTAATTAAATGTATTACATCTAAAATAAAAGACATTAATTATCTTACAAATACTGTTCTTGAATAAATTTGTATACAAAATAAAATAAAGTTATGATTGTGATATTATAACTGTATAAATAGATTTATTCCTGAAACAATTTAATTTTTGAAGTTATCCAAGACATCCATACATGCAAAACCAACATTGAAAAACTAGTAATGTCGAAGTTTGAATTTGGTCGGTTTTTATACTCACCAGAAATAGATGTAACACATCATGGCGTGTTAATTCTGAATTTTCCCTTCGGGTGATATCAAGAAATGAGTCTAACACATCATTTCCACCAATAGAATCTGACCTTTGAATTCTTTCTTCAACAATACTATCAAAAACATCAAGTAACGTTCGGTAATAGCTTTTCATCCTTCGCCGTGCTCCCTGCGGATCAAGTCTCCGAAAAATAGGGTAATAGTCTGCAATATTAGGCTTCGAAGCTTCCGCGAGCACACTAGAAATAACACTCCTAAACTTTTGAGAAATACCAGACCTATAACAAGCCAAGTCAAGGGAAAAAAGGGTGTTTGATATTGCGTTAAGCACGGTAGTAAATGCAGTCTCACCAATATCAATAGCATGACCCTTTTGGCAATTTTGGTGCAAGTATTCAAGTAGGTCCTTCATCTTTCTTTGGCGTAGAGCTTGGGTAGAATCAAGTTGTTGAGTGGAGAATATTTTGGTGGCACAAACTTTTCTAAGGGTCTTCCATTTTGTTGAATAAGGCAGAAACACTACGGAAGATTCATCATGGGAAAGTGCTTGGACAGACTCGGGTATAAATCGACTAGCTAAAGCTAAGTCCTTTTTTTGAAGGGCTTCTTTGGCTATGTTTGGAGAGGAAATGACCACAGTGGTAATAGTGCCTATTTTAACAGTCATAATAGGCCCATATGTTTTGGAGAGTTTATGAAGTGCTTGGTGCAGTTTTGATGGCCAAAGTTGTAGTAAGTTTCCTATGATGGGATAACTGGGAGGACCAGGTGGTAGCTTGGGATATTTTGGGCTATTGCTACTAAAGCTAAAGAACAGGATATGGATGCATATGTATACAAAGGAAATGCATTGGATCAATGTCATGTTGTCCATGGCTTATGGCTGTTATTGTTGCTTGCATTGCAAAATTAAGAGGGGTTTTATAGGATAAAGTGGAGCTCCGCTCACGTTGTGGAATTATCTTGATGGGGTTGAAAAAAGCAATTTCCAAAGCTTTGTGGAAAACAAATGTATGTGGAAATTATGGTAATTTGGGTTGGGAGAAAAACTTTTGAATAATACTATCAGGTGCAGTCCACAAGCTTGTACTTATGGAAAACAAATGTTGAAATTATAATAATTTGGGTTGGGAGAAAAACTTGGATAATAGCCTCTATTCAATCCACAAATCTTAATAAAAGTGTTATATATTTTAATTTTGTATAACATGATATTGATTGTTGAACATCTCTAAAAGTATAGACAAGAATAAAGAATAAAGAGTAAATGTATTAAAAATTTGTGAATACTCGATACTGGTGCAACAAATCATGTTAGATGCACTACACAACACTTTTCCAATTTTTATAACATTAAACCTATATTTGTTCAACTTTATATGTAACTGCTAACTATTTTGGCACGGTAACTTTCTTTGATAATTTTTTCTTAACAAATGTTCTTTATATTTTAAATTTTGATTTTAATCTCATCTCTGCACACGTATGATATCATCTTTGAACTGTATTCTAATTTTTGTCTCATGAGTTTTGTTAGATACAAGATATCAAGTTACCAGGTCATAGAGGATGATTGGAAAGGCTGATTTACAGAATGGTCTTTACTTCTTGCAGGCTAGAAGTAACGGTTCTATTGTCAATGCTTCTAATTCTAGACATGTTAATAATTGTAATATTGATGTGTGACATAATAGACTTGGACACTCCTTTGATGGTGTCTCACAGTACATTTGTAGTAGATTTCCTTATATCTATTTTAATAAAAACAATGTTTGTGAATCATGTCATCTTCTTAAGTAATGTCTCACAGTACATTTGTAGTAGATTTCTTTGTATCTATTTTAATAAAAACAATGTTTGTGAATCATGTCATCTTGTTAAATAATGTAGGCTTCCTTTTACTAATAGCAACCATGTTTCTGAACATATTTTTGACCTTATTCACATTGAACCTATTAATGTTCCTTCTATACATAGTCATAGGTTCTTCCTTAACATTGTAGATGATTTTAGTAGATATACTTAAATGCACTTAGTGCAATACAAAGATGAAGCTACCACTACAAGAAAATTATTAAATAGTAGCTAATTTAGAAATAAAAAATAATTAATTACTATATTAACTAATTTAGAAACCAAAAAAATCATTATAAAAATAATAACTAATTTAGAAACTAAAAATAATTAATTACTATATCAACTAATTTAGAAACCAAAAATAAATCACTATAAAAAAATTATTAAATAATAACTAAATTAGAAACCAAAAATAATTAGTTACTATATTAACTAATTTAGAAACCAAAAATAATTACTATAATAATAATAACTAATTTAAAAACTAAAAATAATTAGTTATTATATCAACTAATTTAGAAAAAAAAAACACTATAAAAAATTATTAGATTTATTCCAGAAACAATTTAATTTTTGAAGTTATCCAACACATCCATACATGCAAAAACCACCATTGAAAAACTAGTGTGGAAGTTTGAATTTGGTCGGTTCCGGAAACAGATGTAACACATCATGACGTGTTAATTCTGAATTTTCCCTTCGGGTGATACCAAGAAATGAGTCTAACACATCATTTCCACCAATGGAATCTGATCTTCGAATTCTTTCTTCAACAATACTATCAAAAACATCAAGTAACGTTCGGCAATAGCTTTTCATCCTTCGCCGTGCTCCCTGCGGATCAAGTCTCCGAAAAATAGGGTAATAGTCTGCAATATTAGGCTTCGAAGCTTCCGCGAGCACACTAGAAATAACACTCCTAAACTTTTGAGAAATACCAGACCTATAACAAGCCATGTCAAGGGAAAAAAGGGTGTTTGATATTGCGTTAAGCACGGTAGTAAATGCAGTCTCACCAATATCAATAGCATGACCCTTTTGGCAATTTTGGTGCAAGTAATCAAGTAGGTCCTTCATCTTTCTTGGCGTAGAGCTTGGGTAGAATCAAGTTGTTGAGTGGAGAATATTTTGGTGGCACAAACTTTTCTAAGGGTCTTCCATTTTGTTGACACAAACTTTTCTACGGGTCTTCCATTTTGTTGACACAGGCCGAAACACTACGGAAGATTCATCATGGGAAAGTGCTTGGACAGACTCAGGTATAAAGAAACCGAAACTCAATCAATTGAAATTCTTTAAAGAAAACCAAATTCCAAGATTTTAATCAATTGAGGAGCGACAACAATTAGAGGAAATCTCCAAACTTGAGCCAGAAACAGAATTCAATTAATTATTCAAGTGAATCAATCAATTGAAAAAAACACAAAACTACAACACTAGAGAATAACAATTGATTGAGGCCTAAAAATAATGTTTATTTTTCAGAATTGAAAAATGTCAGAAAACAAATTTGGAATTGCAGAAACACAGTCTAGTGAATTATGCAATTCCAGAAAAATCAATTAGTTAAAACCTGAAATCAATTAATTGAAAATCTAATAGTTTTCACAAAACTTTGCAGAAACAGTGTGCGGATCAAGATTTATACTGGTTCACCCTTTCTTAAGGGCTATGTCCAGTCTCTTTGCTAACAAGAAAAAAAATTCACTCAAAGATCACCTAAATCAATCCAATTCAATACAATTGTAGTTGAACCAGTAAGAACCTACTACACACTACAGTACACAATCCCTCACCCCACACAAGTTGTAGAACAGTTCAGAACCCTAGTCCACAATACAAATTGCACACCCTATGCGATTTGAAACACAACCACACAATTACAAACCACAAAATCTATGCAATTTGTAACCAAAATCACTCAAAATACAAGAGAAAACGAAACCTGAATTGCTTCTGCACAGAAATAGAGTATAAACTGATATCAAGATAGAGCAAAAGACTTAGCTTTGGTGTAGAACCATGGATGCACGAAAATCACTCAAAGAGAAGCTCCAAGATTCAAGTTCTTGTGTTTTTCTTGATGTAAAACAATGTCTCAATGTCTTTTAATGTGTCTCTAAGTATTAGCACGTTTTTCTCACTATGTAATTTGCAAATGATCATGATCACTTTCATACTAAGTGAAACTGTTAAAACAATAAAAAGTTAACCGATTGATTTTTGGATTCAATCGATTGATTTTTCAGAAAAATAGAAAAATCAGCAAGTTGATTTTCGAAAACAGTTAATTGATTTTCCTCTCAAAAAGAAAAACTATTAATTCTTCACTTAAATCTATTTAATTATTCATTAAACAAAGTGAATTCTTAGAGTTATTTTTAAGTGGAATATCATGCAACTCATGATTTTGAATCAAAACCACACTCACACACATAGAACTTAATAAGTTTTATATCAAAATCTAAGAGAACTCCCATCAAGGTCCATGATGGCTTAATCAAATCACTAGCAAGCTTTGATCCAAGTTGACTTCATGAAATCACTTAGCAACCCATGGTGCTAACATCTAAACCTTAAATCTATCTTGGAAAATGCAAATGCTCATTTTAATTGATCCAACAAGTCATATGTTCTAGGGAGAGGATATTTATTCTTATAGTAAACTTATTTGACTGGTGATAATTTATACATAACCTATAACTTCCATCTTTCCTTTTGATAACAAAATTAGAGCTCCGCAGGGTGATACACTACGACGACTAAATTGCTTTTCAGGTTGTTCCTCTAATTGTCTCTTTAATTAAGCTAATTCAGAAGGTGACATCCTATATGGGACATATAAATCAATCCAGGTATCAAATATATGGAGAGTTTAATATCTCTATTGAGTTGAAAATGAGAAATATCTTTGGGTAAAACTTTTAGGAAAATCTCGAACAACTACTATGTTTTTCAAGTCAATTACCTCTTTTGATTCAAAAGAAGACAATAACAAGTAACACTAAATTTCAAGTAACTATAAAGAGACGTTGACTATGACAGTAAATGGGGAAGATGAAGGACAAAGATCAAGCAAATAATGGAGAAGAACTAACAAGATGACAGATGCACCTCTTGAAGAAGAAGGAAAAACTAAAACCCTTGAAGTGCATAGGAGAAAAGTGAAACAATAGAAAGAAATGGCATTTTTGGTGAAAATATGAGAGCTTGTAACGGAAGCTCTAGGGCCCCAATAAGAAAGCGCCAACTATCAAGAAAATTTGACTAATGTTACGTCTAATAGACTTACAGAGACGTGTGTAAGCGCAAGAAATTTGAAGGTAAAAATCTCATAAACCCTTAAAGCCTTTTTGCTTATGCGACTCAAGGCTGGGGGCTTGTGTCTCACCCTAGGTCGAGGGGTGTATTTTTGGCCCAAAATGTGGTTATAGGGGGTGTAAAAAGTAACTCTCATTTGATCTGAAAATTGGGATAACGTATACCTGTGAGAACAACGATCCAGTTCAGTGGCCCAATTCGTGATAAAAAAGATAGATGATCTTAAATAAGAAAACCCAAATAAACTAATGCTTTCTCCTAACCAACATTTGACTATAACGTTTATGTTAAATAATAAATCATTAATATTTGATTCTAGATTATCAAATGAAACTAAATTCCTTAAAATCTAATATCAAAATACGATACTAGAAGAGTATAAATATAGGGGATTGGAAAGAGAGAATGGCATCTTCTATTTAGGCTAGCTAAGAGCTATCAAACTCTTAGCAACTAGAATAAATATTATTATTATTATTAATGTTGATATTATTATTAATAGTATTAATAATATTATTATTATTAATTTTATTATTATTATCAATATTATTATAATTAATATTAATATTATTATTAATGTTAATATTATTATTGTTAATTATAAAAATCATAATCATAATAATAATCATAACAATCATAATAAGAATACTAATAATCATATTACGACAATCAAGTTGATCTACTCTATTAGTAAGGTAAGTTTGATATGTATATATGTGAGTTGGGTTCGATGTTCCTAAAGCTTGATACGAGTGTCTAAGCTCGTTTCTTTTAGAAAATGTTTTTAAAGAGCAAAAAATGAAACTACTTTATTTTGCAATGACTATTGAAATGATTTGATTATGGTTCAAATATGTGTAGATGATATTATATTTGGTAGTACTAATGAACTTCTTTGTAAATATTTCTCTAGCCTTATGCAGAAAGAATTTGAGATGAGCATGATGAAGGAACTCAAATTCTTCCTTGGTCTCAAAATCAAACCACTGGATGGTCAAACTTTCATCCATCAAACAAAGTATGTTAAAGAATTGTTAAAGACATTAAAGCTAAATGAAGTGAAGACTATGACTACCCCAATGCATCCTACAACATCTCTTGGTTTGCAAAAAGAGACTAATTCAGTGGATATCAATAGATATAGACAAATGATAGCATCTTTGTTGTACCTTACAACATTTAGACCAAACGTCATGTTTAGCGTCTGCTTATGTGCAATATTTTAGGTTGCCAAAAGGAAGTTCACCTTTCAACCATAAAAAGAATTCTAAGATATTTAAAAGGTACTATAAATCTTAGGTCTTTCTTATGAACGAAGACAAAATTTCAATTGCAAGGATATAATGATGTTGACTACGTGAGATAAGGTAGAGCAAAAGGGTACCAATGGAGCCTGTCACTTCATAAGAAGTACCCTAATTTCATGAATAAGTAAGAAGAAATGCATGATTGCTTTGTCCACAGTAGAAGTTCAGTTTAGTATATTTCAGCTACGCAATGTTATTCCCAATTGCTTTGGATAAGAAATCAACTTGCTAACTATGGCATTCTTGAAATTAATATTCCTATTTTTTTGTAATAATAGTGCTAGTATAAATTTGTTTAAAATTCCTAATTGGCATTGTGAAGTAAAGCATTTTGAGATTAAACATCATTTCACAACCGATCATGTCCATAAAGAAACTATTGATTTGCAATTTGTCTCAATAGATGATTAATTAATATATATTTTCAGAAAATCCCTTGTTGAAAAACATTTTAATTATTTAATCCTTTATTGAAGAATGAGTGATAACAATTTCTTAAAGTTATTTTTTTTTCTTTAAAATCTTTTTCCATTGAATGATGTGCATAGTACATAATGATCCCTTTTAGTGCAGTAGGCGATGTGAATAAATATGTTCTAGTTTATTATGTTCATTTGAAAAATTCATTTGAATATAAATTATTTCCTTTCTTGGTTTAAAGCAAAATATGTTTTCTAAAAATTGATTTCAGTTTTAACAATATTTCACAATTTTAAGGGTGTATTTTGGAAATTTTTGGAATTGAAACTTCCAGCTGCATTTTCGTGTCCCTATTACTTGTTATAACACCTATGTCAAAATCAATGAATTCCCAAACCTTGATCGTCATCCTCACCCAACCTTAGAGTCCAAATTGATATTACCGAGTTTTTTTTTTTTTTAACCCTAGTTTCCTTATTTTCTTTCATCATAAACCTATGGCTTCTCCAAATCCTTTAAGTTTCAAGAAGTTTATTCCCTTCCAATTTGGTTGAATTAGTAAACTCCACTCCTTGTAATTATCATGTACCTACACCTTTAAAACATTGTCCAATATGAGAGTGTTATCATTGCTCAAGAAGTGTGTGATATAAATCAGAAATTGGATCACAAGTTTGTTGTGCTAAATCACAGTTCTATAGCTTCAACTATCTATGAACTCCCTTATTAAAGGATCTTTTTCAAAAGTCTCTGAACAGTAGAAGGCTTTGTATGAAGCATGACCTTCTACCTGACGTCCTATCTCTTCTAGCAATGATGTTTTCTACAATGAACCGTTTTCAATGATGACAAAAATAGGGAGACACAACTTTGAAAGTTGCGATACACGATGTTCAAGATGCTTTTTCTTTTGTGGTTAACAAGTTTTAGATAGATTTTGATTAGTTTTTTTGGTTATTGCTGTTTTAAGAGTTTCTCCTTTTGTTTTTGAGAATTATTTTTTGCAGTTTTGGTTTGTCCATTTTTTGGTGTTTTTTGGTTTGGGTTTTATGCAGAATTTCTTGCAAGTTTTGTTCTTTGAATTAAGTATTCTACGATTTGAGTGTGATGTTCGTTTTTTCTATCTAATAAAACCACAGTTATTTCCACTGCTTGCATATTTGATATTTATTACTCCTTTTATGGTTGTTGTTTATGGTTTTAAACTCGTAGTTTTTCTCAATATCAAAAAGGGGAGATTTTTAGACCAAGTGATTAATGAATCTGGTTTTTGTATACAAACTCTTCAGTTTTGGGTATTAGACAGTGAACCCTAGATTAAACAATCAACATTGGATTCGATGGTTAACTCTATTTTAGATGACCAACCTTGAACGAGACTGTGAATGCTGGATTAGGTGGTCAACAAGGCATTAGACAGTCAATGAAACATTAGATGGTCTAGTCTTTTATTTTGCATTGGACGATCTAGCCACTATGTTTAACTAGATAATGAAAACTGTTTTAGGTAGAGTTCAATAGGGGATGAATTGAACTTTCAAAATTTTTTGTAAATATTGTTTAAAATATTGAAAGGAAAAATGAATTCTCTCAACTGAAATGGTTTACTATGAGTTTAGTAACAACACAGCAGAAAAACAATCAATTGAAAAATGAAAACAATCAATTATATGTTCTTCAACAAAAATTCAACCAGAGATAGTAATCAATTGAGTTTGCAAAATAGTGAATTTAAATTTTTCATATTCTTGCAGGAAAAATTCAATCAATTGATTTCCTTAACAATTAGCTAAATTTTTTAGAAAATCAACAGCCGCACAAAATCAGTTGATTAAATCATAGAATTAACATATTGATTTTATCAAAATTATTGAATTGTGCAGAATGATCAAGAAATAATAAGTTGTCACAATCAACAACAATTCATGCAAATTAGATCAGTCGTAGTACAAAAATTGAGTGCAATACAGTTAAATAAAAAAAATAGTTAGTGCAGTACAGGAAAAATACTAAGTTAAATTGTAAAAATAGTTGATTGATTATTTGTTCAGAAATATAAATTATGCAAAAATTGGAACATGATTAAAGATCAAGGAAAGAGAGAGCAAAAATACAGGATTTTATATCGGTTCATTCTTCCTAAAAGCTACATCTAGTTCTCGCCAACAAGCAAAGAAATTTCACTCAAAATCACAATGTACAATCAATACATTCAAGAACCTTACTTGAATCTTGGAAAATCACACAAATCAGTGTGCAACACCCTACTGCACTTCTACAAATATAAACCCTATACAAGTGTCGACCTAACACACCTTACAATAAAGAAAATTGAATAGTAAACACTCCTGCAACCACAACAACACTGATCAGATGAAAATAAAGGATTGCAATGGACTTCCTTGAATTGAAAACTAGTAGAAAATAATACAACGCAGTCACAGTTTAGGGAATGGGCTCCAAGATTCACTTTCTTGGTTCCTCTTTATTAAAAATACACTTATTTCTCAAAGTTTGCTATCAATTTTCATTTTACAATGTTCTCAATATGTTTCTCTTACACTATATTTTAATTGTGTTTAAAACAATTGTAAAAACTAGTTAACAAAATTAATCAATTGAAAACCTTCTTAAATCGATTGATTTTGCTAACAGGAATTTCAACTAAATTTGGAAATAATGTCGTAGTCGTCTAGCTGTTACTATTACTGCCAATGTTGCTTTCTCTATTTTTTGATACCTCTGTTATGGCCCTTGTAGCACTTTGCCAACGAAGTAGATTGTTTTCTGTGAATCCTCAATTTCCTACACGAGTGTCGTGCTGATGGTGTTCTCGGTCACCACGAGATATGTGGATGTCGTGGCACGAGTCTACTTAACACTCGTGGATTCGAGAGGTATTTCTTTAATTTGAGAAATACCTCTTGATAGTTTTCTGTCCATAGGAAGCGTTCACTCTTTCGGAGGCACTGGAAGTATGAGAACCCTCGATCTCCTCCCTTTGAAAGAAATCACGACAGTGCTGCCATTCTCCCAGTTAGGTGTTGTACTTTCTTTACATTAACCGGAATCCTCATATTGATGATGGCTGATCATTTATCCGGATTTGCTTCGATCCCTCTTTTGGTTAAGTGGAATCTGAGAAATCTTCCTGCCTTTACTCCAAAAACATATTTTTCAAGATTAAGTTTGAGGTGATACTTATTGATTGTCTTGAAGAACTGTTCCAGATCTGCATGATACTTTTCGAACTCACGAGAGGTCACCACCATGTCATCCACATATGCCTGCACGATCCTTCCTGTTAAGGGCTCCAAGATTTTATCCATGAGCCTTTGATAGGTGGCATCAACATTCTTAAGGAAGAATGACATTACTTTGTAGTAGCAATTGGTTGTTTCGGTCATGAATGCGGTTTTGTCCTCGTCGATGGGGTGCATTTGGATTTGGTTGTATCCTAAAAATGCATCCATAAAGTTAAGCATGGAGCATCTTGATGCACTGTATACCAATATGTTTATACTCGACAAGGGGTAAGAGTCTTTAAGGCAACCATTGTTTAAGTCGGTAAAGTCGACACACATTCTCCATATTAGCCAACCATTTCGGGTATTATATTTCCACCTTGATAAGCTTCTGGGCTTCCTCTCATATCGCATCCCTCTTTTCTTCACTTACCTTTCTCTTTCTCTATTTGATCGATTTAGCATTCGGATTCAATGTCAAATTGTGGCATGGGAAATTTGGATGAATGCCTAGCATGTTAGACCACATCCACGCTAAGGCATCGATGTACTTTTGCAAGACCAAAAGTAAATCCTCTTTCTACCTTTCACTTAATTTCGCTCCGATTCTCAACGTCCTTCCCTCTGGTAGTTGCACTTCTTTGACTCCCCCAACAGGCTTTGAGTCGTGCTTCTTGTATGATGGCTCGGCCTTAGTTTCCCAACTGTTGATTTCCATCATTGAGGGGAGGGCGTATGACCCTCTCCGATTGCGTAGGTTATTTTCTTAACACTTTCGGGCCACCTTCTGATCCACTTTCATGGTGACTACTCTTCCCTCTGTCATGGGGAACTTCATTTTCATGTGTGATGTTGACAAAACCGTCCTCAATCGGTTTAAGCTTGGTCATCCTAGAAGTAAATTATAACAGGAGGAAGCATTTACTACCATGTACTTTACCATGATAGTTCGAGCTAGAGTTTCGTCAGTAAATGTTGTCCTTAGCTCCACCCATCCTCTAACTTCCACATGCTCGCCTGAAAATCCTACCAAATCTCCATCATACCTTTGTAACTATTTTCTTGGTAACTGCAGTCCTACAAAGTTATCCCAAAACATGACATTGTAAAGCTGCCTTGGTCAATTAAAACTTGGTGAATGTTCCGCCCCATCAAAACTACCGAGAATGTTATATCAGCCACTCCCGTTAGTGGTGGTTCCTTTACCACTATAAGTATTGCTCGAGAGTATCTTTTCCTTGCCTAGTTTGTCACTCCTCCACCTGCAAAACCTTCGATGATGGTGTTGAGACCTCCCATGGTGGGTCTTTCATGTTGTTCCTCTGTTGGGTTGTCTTGTGCTACACCCCTTTAGACTCTTTGAGATGGTTGTAAGTATTCGTTCAAGCCTCTGTCTTGAGCTGATTTCGACAACTGTGTAGTAAGGGTGTATCAATTATTGGTGTCGTGCCCCTTTGCTCGATAGAAGTCACACCATGCATTGGTGTGATAACCAAGTATCCTATTGGTGGGAACAGGGAATCTCAGCCTGGTGGTCACCTGCGGATCCTTTAGAATCTTCTTCTTTGATATGGCGAAGTTGGGACAAATAGTCCTCATTCTTCCAGCAAATGGAACTTCCCCCTGCTACGTCTTGAGGACCTATATGGTATGCAGCGACACTCATCTCTTAGAAATGCCAGACGGGCTATATCTCGTCTCAGCATGTCCCCTTGGTGATGAGATTTGACAAGCGGGCGTCATTGTTCAACTCTCTTTTGCTTCATCACTTCTTTCGCCTCTATGTGGGTGGTTACTCTTCGGCACAATTCTGTAATGGTTTCGGCATTGTCTTGGAGTAGAGACTTGCTTTAATAAACATCTCCTCATTCAAAGAATCTATCATAACCATAATTTCAGAAAATCGGTTAAGATGGCCACGAAGCGGTCCTCCCTTCTGTTGACGTATATCGAACAGATCTACCAACTTTGGGGATTTGACCTGATTGCGAATTGTTGGAGGAACAGTTGGGTGAAAGTCTGGAATGAGTTTATTGTGCCATATGGGATCCTGCTAAACCATTGTAATGTTGTTCCCGTGAGGGTGCCTACAAACATTTTGCAGGGGATGACATCAAAACCTTCAAAAATTAGCATTTGGGCCCCAAAAGCCTTAAGGTGTGCCTCGAGATCCCCTATCTCGAATAAGAAGCCATCTTTGGGACCATGAAATGTGGTGGCACTTGCTCCGTCATGATTTTCTGTGTGAAAGGTTGGTGATCATCAATCACTTGAGATGCCCGCAAGGGTCCCTAATTTGGATTGACTGGTTGTTCCCTAAGTATTTGTTGTAGCTCTTCATTAGCTTTATGCAATTCTACATAAGCTTTTAAAGCTTCCTCAATCTAATGCCATGCCTTGTCAACTTCTTCTCTCAGCCGCTCTAGCTTAGTGTGAGCTTCTTCCTTTTTTCTCTCCCGTCTTTCGATTGCTTTCTAAATTCTTTATTACTTTGTTGCAACACCGTCATAGTCTCCAAGATTTCCTGAAAGGTTGGTGTATCCCTATTCCTCCCATTGGGTGTAGGTTGTCTATTTTTTCTCATTTTCGGAGGGTTTCTTTCAAAGGTGTCCCGCTCAAGGTTTCTCTTTTAGGGTGGGAGTAGGAAAATTTTACCTACCCCATGGTGGGCGCCAATTTACTCTAGCCACTAAGATTTTTTATCGCTCTTGACTAGCCCAAGTAAAAGTTATTTTTCTACCACTCCAGTGCCTTGTATTTATATCTTTTCATCGATATATTTCAATATCAAATTTAAACCCAATGTTAAATCTTAACAATCCAACAGAAACGTCCATAATTGAGTATCAATTGTAGAGAGCATCATTTTATTTGAGCTTTTTTATCTGACTCCTGGTAAATGTACTGGACCTCTGAATTGGGCCGTGACCAAATTCATGATAGACGTATATTCGTTCAACTTTCATATTATAAATAGACTATTTCCCATAACTTGAAATCTTACTTTGAGCCCATAATTCTCCGGTGACTCATACGGGACAAAAACATATTTAAACCTTAATTTGTTATTATTATTATTAACCATTTAAACCAAATCTATATATTGTAAAGTATTCTTTTCCATAACTGAATTTATAAGTATTTTTACCGATTAAAATAATTTATTACTTATTTTTTAAAGTCGTATGCATGCGACGTCATGAAGAAAATATCACTTGTTAAATTAATTTGATTTCAATCATCAAAAAATGTCATAATGAATTGAATTTGATGTTAACGCCTTTGTCGGGATACACACTAAAAGATAATAATGCTCTAAATTTTCTGATCCATTCCATAAGAAAGAAAAAACTGGCAGCTAATATTGCGCTCAAAAACTTCCAAATGACTTTATTAACAATGGGTCACGTCGACCTCAGCGAAATGGAAAATATACCGTTATATGCACACTGGCATGCACATTTTTCCATTTTGAATGGAATTTTGTAATTAAGAAACTATTAATAACTGTTTCGGAGTTTAAGTACAAAAGAGTAGAAATTAATAAAGTCAATAGTTACTGTTTGTTTAGTGGAAATTGAATTTTTCGTCGGTCAAAAAAAAGTAGAATTTATTAGTTACTTATGAAAACAGTGAAATTTCCATGAGGAAAGTGGAGTCCACTTCAAGGAAATATGAAAAGAGTGAAATTTCCATTTTTTTTAATTTATTATTTTTTTTTGAGTTTGTGGAGTTCTTAAGTTATGAGATATGATTGGAATGTTCAGGATGAGGTCCACGTGTACAAATTCTTCACCACTCGAGTTACTAAGAATTCTAAAGTTATAAAAATAATAAAAAAATTCACTAGATATTTCTTTGTGGTAGTAGTGTGTATTTATAAGATTTTGTTTATCTAAGAGTGAAGCTAGACAGGAGAGTCTACTTAATTTTATTTATTTTTTTTTTTTTTGAGTTTGTGGAGTTCTTAGTTATGAGATATGATTGGAATGTTCAGGATTAGGTCTACGTGAATTAAAAAAATCACTATATATTTCTTTTTAGTAGTAGTGTGTACTTATAAGATTTTGTTTATTTATTGAAGAGTGAATCTAGACCGAAAAAATTACACCTTTTGTTTTATTGATTTGATAGATTAGTAAAATTTGATTATAACTCCAATACACAACCAGGAGGTCATTGACTGACACTACAGAAAAATGTGTCATCCTCCTTAATGATCGGAATATACTTTTCCAATCTGCGTATTCCAAAGCGAATAACTATAAAAAGAATTTGGATAAGTAATTTGATAAGTAAATGGATGGTTGTACGAATAAAGTTTGAATGTTGATGAGCAATTTATTCATTTTTTATTTTGTTATTTTGACGTAATATTTATTATGTGCTAAGTATATTATGAAAAAAAAGTGTAATATTAAAGAAGAAAGTGTTAAATTGTGTATTAATAATTTTTTTAATTCTTTAAAATATTGACTCAGAGTATATGGTTAGATGCAATTTTGATTTGATAGATGAATTGTAAAATTTTTTCAAAAATTTAGTTTGGGAAAACCTTTCCTTTTCTAGTTAGATGAAGTTTTACAACATGCATCATTTAAGAATAAAAACGATTTATACACAATTTATACGATAACTTTTAGTACTAGTTTGTGTATAAAAATATATTAGGTCTAGTTCTTGACTAATTTAGTAAATTTTATTAAAAAGATTAATGATACGAAGATACAAATGAATATTATTTGAATTTTAGTCATTTTTATCTAAAATAATTTAAATATTATTTAAATAAAAAGTCACTTACGGATATTATTTTAATTTTAACCAGTGTTTAGAAAAAATTTATTGTTAACATTCACAAAGTTTTGCTTACAAGATAAAAAAAATCTTACCTGTTAGGTGAACACTTATCATTAAATCAAAAACTATAATCAATTATAAAATATAACTCTTTTTATTTATTTTTTAATAATTGTCTCACTAAAAATAAAATTCTTTGATTATGAATCAACGCATCTAGCCTACCGAACATTTATGCAGCCTGCAACCATCTTACACTTGCCAGAGGGTGGCTTCTTACATGATTCTTCCTTGTTGTGTTAGGGGTCCAACCAAAAACTATAACCAATTATAAAACACAACTCTTTTTATTTAATTTTTAATAATTGTCCCACTAAAAATAAAACTCTTTCATTATGAATCAACGCATCTAGCCTACCGAACATTTATGCAGCCTGCAACCATTTTACACTTGCCAGAGGGTGGCTTCTTACATGATTCTTCCTTGTTGTGTCAGGGGCGCTGTATCCATCATCCAAGGCAGGAGGGCTTCTAGAGGTTACGCAAAAGTTGCACACACGTTGTTCACCAAACAATAACCTCAAAGAACAATTAGATGTTTTGTTTTTGAAATATATTGAATTTGCTTTATATCAATTTTAGAAGTAATATTTGATAATATTTAATCATGTGCATATATGTGCAACTAAATCTTTTCCAAGACTTGGTTAAATATGTTTTTTCTCATGGCAAACTATAATTTTATTTTTATATTTTTAATAATTTTTTTAAAACCTTTTTCAAATAAATTTTCATTTTTTTTTTGTTTCTAAAACTTATATAAAACACTTTACATGAAAGTTCAAATCACTATCTTAATTGCTTTTAAGAAAAAATAAAATAAATGAAAAAATTATAAAGGATGAAAAGTTGAAGAAAAATTATTAATGACTAACCAAAAAGTTCAAAGATTTATTAGAGACTAAAAGTATATCTAAGTTATTGTTTTTTTTTTTCAAAAAAAAATATCTTCTATAAAATTGTTGTTGTAAAATTTGAATGAGTGACATTAGAAATTTAGTGATTAAAATATCATTAGCTATATAATCGTAAGAATAACAACCCTAAACAAATAAATTACTCTTTTCTTGTCATTGAGATGATCTGGCCAATTTAACATTTTTAACATATATCATTTGCTAAAATATATGAATATATTATACTGATACAAAAGTAATCTAATTCGATAAAAAAAATCATTTATTTAGATTTCTTTTATTAGCAACAAATAAATTAATTAAAATAAGCTGTGCGTTCTAGAAATGTAATATGCATGTTTTTGACTCCTATTTAATTTGCGTTAAACAAAAGATTGAGTAGAAGAATTTAAACTATCAAAACTTATATTCCAAGTATTTGTTGCATTTTACAAAGTTCAGAATTTTGATATAAGGTCCCACACCCTATTTGCAAGCATAATATTTTTAACCCTGTTATGAATGTAGACATCTTATCCCACGACTTTAATTCGAGATACTGCAAATCCTAAATTCTAAACTTATCATTACACCTCTTTTAACTAGATTCACTTTGTAGGTAAATTATCTAGAAGAAAACTCTCGAGCCTAAGTATTGTGCTTTTAGTACAGTCCATTAGCTCCATAGTGTTTTGAATACACCACTATTTTACCCCTCGATAGGATTTTGCAGCACAAGGTAAGTTGATCTAACAATAAGTTGGCCATCCCTTCTTTTCCACAAACTCTTTTATCATTACAGGTTATTTCCAAGGTTTGACTAGTCACTAACTTCATAAGTCGTTATTCCATTTTAGTTTCCGATGCCAATCTAGCACTTCTTCATGGTATCCTGCAGGCCCATATTCCTTCACGCCACTCACTCCATGCCACTCACTCTTGTCTTTTATGGTTTTATCTTTGGAGTTTGAAGTGACATCTAAGTCTTGGAAAGCAATTGGTTAATGGTTCATTACCAACCCATATATCCTCTAGAATTTTTTTTATTTTTACCTTACCCTCTAGAATTTTTTTATTTTTACCTTACCCTAATTTTCATTTTGTAGCGGTTACCTCACTGTCCTTTCCCACAACTTTTGCAACATCTCTCCACCACCATGATTCACTCTTGTCTCTCAAGTTCATTTTTATTTTCTCCTCTATACCATTCTTCGATTAAACAATCTCTTTCCACACTCCCATATCTTCTTCTCCTAATTTCAATGTCCGCTTTTCTAATAATGCAACATTAAACTTCTCTATATCCTTTATTCCCAACTCCCTTCTTCCTTTGGCCTACATAGATTCTCTCACCTAATTCAAGCTATCTTACTCACCTCCGATCCCCACCTCAAAATGTTTCTTTGTAATTTTATGATATCTTTACATATACTCTTTTGCGGCTTTAAAGATAAATAGATAATAAAGTGGTAAGACTGAAATGACAGATTTTATAAGACATGTTGTTCCAACTAAAATTAGCGTCCTCCCTCTCCACATGGATAACATTTTTTTAATTTTTTCTAACACTTTCTACCAAAACTATTTTTTTTTTCTAGGATTCTCTCCTACTTTCGACTCTAAATACTTAAAAGGAATTGACATATGATTACAATTTAATATGTAGCATAGTTATCCAAATATAACGGAATCTAACCTTGTCTTCTTAGCATTATTTTTGTGGAAATTAACCCTTAAACTCGACACCATTTCAAAACACCTCAAAATACTTTTTATTGCCAAAATGTTGTCAGCCTTAGCCTCACAAAAAAAGTAAGATATCGTCTACAATGTAATAAGTTTATCAAGACTTGATTATTCTCTGTCTTAACTCCTTAAAGTAGTTGTTTCTTTACTGTTGCTCTAACCAACCCAGCTAGGTCCTCCACCACTAGTAAAAACAAGAATGGTTCCATAGGATCCCTACACTACAAGAAAAAAGTTATTTAGTAATCAATTTTTAGCTATCAAATGGAATGTTTGTTAATTGTGATCAAAATAGTCACCAAATTAGATTTTGGTTGCAAAATAACTACAAAATAGATGTAATGATTGAATTTAGTGATCAATTAAGTTAAGATAATTGATATCTAACATTAGCTACCAAGGTTTTAGTGACCTATGCCATTAGATTTTAGATTAGTCTCTAACTTAATTAGATACCAATTTAGAATCTAATGGCATAGGTCACTAAAATCTTGGTAGCTAATGTTAGATACCAATTATCTTGACTTAATTGGTCACTAAATTCAATCATTACTTCTATTTTTTAATTATTTAGCAATCAAAATCTAATTTGGTGACTATTTTGGATACAACTAGCAACAATTTTATTGGATAGCTAAAAATTGGTCTCTAAATAGTTTTTTTCTTGTAGTGCTATGACCTCTTGTAAGTCTAATTTATTATGTAGGACTTCCATTGACCAATATAGATAATGAAGTTGACTCCAAATAAGCCCTTATCCATTTACTACAAAATCCCAGCCTACTCATCATGTAACTTCGAAATTACTACTTCATTGAATCATAGGCTCTCTCATAGTCGCTTTTTAATATATCTACCTTCTTTCTTTTCATTCTACACTCTTTTACAACCACGTTTGCTACTACAATATTTTCAAGGAGTCTCATTCCTTCAATAAATGTTGACTAAGAACTATCAATGATTTTGCACAACACTCTTTTCATCCTGTTAGCTAATACCTTTGAGATTGCCTTATAAACACAACCAATCAATGAGATGGGTCTAATACCTTTGAGATTGCCTTATAAACACAACCAATCAATGAGATGGGTCTGAAGTCATCTAATGAAATTGGGTTGTCTTTTATAGGTATTAATGTTATGAAATATGTATTGCAACCCCTAAGTATTTCACTGTATTTATGGAAGTGTTGTACAACTCTAACAAAGTCATGGTCCACAGTTTCCCATTAACAAATTGGAAATTAAATTCATTGGGCTTTTAACTCTTATCACTACGACATTGACTTACAACTTCCTTTATTTCCAAATTAGTTATTATGCTTGTTAGCCCATTATTATCCTCCTCTGTTACAGTAGGGATCACAAAATTACCCAGCTTCATGATACTAACTCCCTTTTCACAAAATTTCTCCCCAAAACATTCTTGCACCTGTTTCACCTTAATTGGTTGCTTACACTAATTACCCTGAATCTCAACCTTCTTTATCTAACTATTCATTCTCCTCACCCTAATGCTAGCATGATTTTTTTTTAATTAGTATGTCCCTATCCGATCCACACATATATCTCGCTTTCTGCACTAATATGGAATTCTCTTTGTTAGCTAGCACTTTTAATTGACTAAATAATTCCGTCCGCTCACTCCTCTTTCCTTCATCTAAGTTACTTACGTTGTTCAAATTGTCCAGTTCTTCAATCTGCCCAATTATTTGATGTTTAATTGTACTAAAATGCCCAAATACCTCTCTATTTCAATGTTTTTGATGACCTTTTAACTTTTTGAATTTTTGCTTCAATACTACGACACTGTTTCCCGTCCCCGTATAAGAATTCCATCAAGTTTTAGCCGATTGATTAAAGTCTGGGGTTTGACACAAAACGTACAAAGTCCTAAAAGGATTAGGGCTCAATCTATTTGTTTAGGTTTTAATACTAAAACACAGTGATCTGAAACGTGGCTTAAAACCTAGTCATTTGTCCATCCACTCCATAGTAATCAAAATCCTATCAATCCTGCCTTGTGCCAATAGTTCTAAATCATGTGTACTTTCCTCTACTAAGGAACATCAAACAATTCAGTCCTATTTATGAACTCATTAAACCCTATCATTTCTCTTTTTGTCAGTCCCCTCTAGGTTCACCCCTTTCCTCTCATTTATCTTTATAACTACATTAAAATCTCCTAAAACACACCACAACTTACAATTTTCTTGTGATTTGATCTTGATTATTTCCTCCCACATTACCTCTTTATCTTTAAGGTTACAAGAAGAATATACATTCAAAATATGAATTGGGACTAGTTGATTGTTGTTACTCATCCTATAATTACCAACAATTCCTATAACACCCTCTTCTATAATATAGTATTCTTATGACAAGTAAAACATGATTTGTGCCACATAATTAAAATTTCCCTTAACCATTAATTTCCTCTTTATGCATCTAGTCAATGTTATTATCCTCATAGATTGTAACGTTTTTCTTTATGTTATTATGAGGTGAACTTTGTACCCATTTATAATCTCTAGTTGGTGTGAGATCTCTAACACACTCCTCTCACGCTCTCATGTCGAGAATACTCAACTCGAACGTGAAACTTATATGTAAGGGTGGTCCAATAACTGGTGGCCTGATATGCCCAACATTCTTGCTAGGTAGGCTCTGATACCATATTATGAGGTAGACTTTAAACTTAACTCAACCTTACAAAACAGGTTTGTAAGGTAAGATTTGCACCCATTTATAAACTATTGAAAGACTTCATCTCTAATCGATACGGGATCTCCAACATATGCAATCATCTATTTAGATATAAAACAATCTATTTCTTCTATCTAAATTAGAAAAATTTAAAAGAGGATATAATTACATTTCATCCGTTCTTGATTGTTATGATTCGAAAATATACTTTAACTAAGGTTCATCAAAAAGACAACTAACTTGAAATAATTCTATAATATATGAAAATATGATACAAAAATGCATAAAAATATTATATCTATATGTAACTAAATATTTCTATTTATATACTATCATCATCTTGTTTATATAATTACAGTAAAAATGATAAGCGTTTGAGTTTCTAACTTACAAAAAAAATGGAGCTGTGTAAAAGTCCTATTAGAATTGTATGATAGGTAAAAAAACGTCTCTTAAATCTGACACTTTAACAGTGTAAGTATCAAGGAGAGGTCATTGTAGAAACCTGTGTGACATTCATTTTGACAAATGTGGCACTCTCAGTATATGTACCATCTGCTAGATAATACCTGCGTTTCATTTATTGTATATTGCATTGAGATAATATCCTTTCAAAACGTCATGTAACGAATTCGAGTGATTTGAGTTAATGTCATGGTTTGAACTTGCAATATTATATATCTATTAGTACTGTGAGGCAATGGCATAAAGCATAATCGAGGCTTTTACATGATTACCAAACAGGTTACAGTATTCCTAACCGTACCTAACTGCGTTAATTTTCAGGTTGCGTCCTTTACTGGGGAAAAACAAGCAGTGTCTGAATACAGCAAATTTCTCGTAGAAGCTTACGTAACTGGCGTTCATGAAGGTTATGTTGCTGGCGTGGCCCTTGGCACTGTTACGCTTCTTGTTTTCAGTGGTTATGCTTTGGCAGTGTGGTTTGGCTCAAAGATGATAATGGAAAATGAAAAAAAGTATAATGGGAGCACGGTGTGCTCAATGTCAGTGCTTCTTTGTTAACTGCTTAAATGTCAGTAAGCATCATCTTAATGTATTTATGAACTAAACTTAATTTATATTACATGTTCTTGGATTTGTCATATCTTAGGTCTCTTGGGGAGGCATCCCCTATCATGAGTGCATTTGCTGCGGGTCAAGCTGCAGCTTACAAAATGTTTGAAGCAATTGCGAGGAAGCCTGATATAGATATGCTTATGATCCAAATGGGAAAATGTTAGAGGATATTGAAGGTGAAATAGAGTTGAGAGATGTTTGTTTCAGTTATCCACCGAGGCCTGAGGAGTTGATACTCAATGGTACAAGTGTTGCACTTGTGGGACAAAGCGGAGGTGGAAAATCCACGGTTATCAGTTTGATAGAGAGATTCTATGATCCTCAAGAAGGTGAAGTTATTGATGGCATTAACCTGAAAGAGTTTCAGCTTAGGTGGATGAGGGGGAAAATTGGCCTTGTTAACCAGGAGCCAGTGTTGTTTGCATGAAGCATGAAGGATAACATTGCATATTGGAAAGGAGAGAGCCACAATTGAAGAGATAAGATCAGCATCTGAACTTGCAAATGCTGCGAAATTCATTAATAAACTGCCACAGGTCCAGAGACTGGATTTGTTATTGCATAGAAATTGTTAGAAACTTTTAATTTTACATTGACAAGCTTGCAGGGATTGAACACAATGGTAGGTGAAGAAGGAACTCAACTCTCTGGTGGACAGAAGCAGCGCATTGCCAAAGCGAGAGCAATCCTAAAGGATACAAGAAGCATGCTGGCAGTTGGCTTTGATTATTCTTGTCTTGATTCCCCTTATTGGTGCAAATGGCTATGTTCAAACGAAATTCGTGATGGGGTTCAGCAAAGATGCAAAGGTAAGTTGTTTTTTGTTTTTTCCATTGCCATGCATTGTTTAAATTGCTAGAAATTGTTTATTTAGTCATGGATTCTGGTACAGGTGATGTACGAGGAAGCAAGCCAAGTTGCTAAAGATGCAGTTGGAAATATAAGAACAGTAGCTTCTTTCTGTGCTGAAGATAAGGTCAAGGAATTGTATAGGAAGAAATGTGAAGACCCTATATAAACAGGGATATGGCAAGGGTTGATCAAGTGGATTAGGATTTGGGGTTTCATTTTTCTTAATATCTGGTATCTATGCAACTAGTTTCTATGCAGGAGCCAGACTAGTGGCCCCTGGAGAAACATCATTCTCAGAAGGTTTTCGGGTACAGAATAATTTTTCCGTTATTAACATATTATGAAAAAAAAAAAAATGAGTTCTACTTGTCAACACTGCATATTTCCTTCTTGAACATGAAAAAATTTTACGTTCCCAATTCAGGTGAAATCACACTTGATGGTGTACCAGTTGGGGAGTTACAACTGAAGTGGTTTAGGCAGCAAATGGGTTTTGTAAGCCAAGAGCCAGTATTGTTCAATGACACTATTCGTGCTAACATTGCTTATGGGAAGGGAGGTGAAGCAACTGAAGCAGGAATCATAGCAGCTGCAGAACTAGCTAATGCCCATGCATTTATTAGTGCCTTACAACAGGTAATTTTAACAGATAAATATATGTGATTTTTCAGTCAACTTTAAAGTTTTACTTCATTACTATATGACATTTAATGATATTCTTTATTATCTAAATTACTAAATGAAGTTTCAAAATATGATTATTTATTCAACAGTACAAAGAGTAGCTAATGCAAATCCACACCACAGATTAAGCAAAAGAAATAGAAAGAAATGAAAGATAGTAATACCTGAGATTTTGTACGATTGCACAAAAAAGAAATACAGAAGGATGAAGAATGCTACCGGAGCTAGGTCCTACAGAACAAGCCGACAAGGTTCTCTATCCATCAAGCAACAAAACCGAATACCCACTCCACTCCCCACACATGATACTAAATAATGAAAAATACTGTCACAGTCTCTCTCTCCCTCCTCTAATAACTACTTTTCGTACTCATGCCATCAGTTTATTAAGGAGTGTGCATTTACGTGTTTAACCAGAATTATGATCAATAATTATTACCTTTAATTATTTGTTTTACTGTTAATTATAACAAAGTTATTATGGATAAAAAGATATCTAAAGAATGAGATTATGTATTATACTTCATATTTTATAAAAAAAAATAGAGCAATAGAGCAATAATGTATTAGAGCAAAAACATATTCATCGGAAAAAAAGTCTATTGTGCTTTCACTTTTTCTCTCTCTTTTAGAAGAAAATTAAAATATTATTTGTCTTCTAATATCAAATTGGTACCAGAGCTATAATGAGTTTGATCAATAACTTGTCACTACCGCACTGACAAATATGACAAATTATGACAATTAGAGCATCCAGATGAGAGCCCTTCCTGAATCTCAAAATGCTCGGGAGGTGGTACAAAAAGGTATTGAAGAACCAAAAAACACCACAGGATATTCTAAGGCCCAAAACACAACGTTAAAAGAGATACGATATAAACATTAGGCAGCTTTGTACATGTTGTATAGAGATGTTGATGAGTCCTTTTTTGAGAAGATTGCTGGTGCATTAACTTCAAATAAGCTAGGAAAATCTTGGAAAAAGTGTTCAAGTGTGTCAACCAAGTTAAGAAAATGCGTCTTCAAACTCTATAAGGTGAGTTGGAGGACATGAAGATGAAGAATTCAGAAGATGTATCTAGTTACATTAGTCGTGTACAAATAATAGTCAATCAACTCAAACACAATGGAGAAACCCTCACGGATGCAAAGGTTGTGGAGAAAATTCTTCGACCATTGACTGATGACTTTGAAAATGTTATGCATACAATCGAGGAGTCAATAAATTTTGTAGAAATGACCATTGATGATCTCGAGGGTTTTCTTGAAGCATATGAACAACGAAAGAAGAAAGAGAAATACAAATTCCTGGAGGAAGCCTTACAAACAAAAATGACCACCAAGGAGGACAAGGTCATGTATGCACAACACAATCAAGAAAGAGGATGCAGTTACGGTTGTAGCAGAGATCGTGATAGTGGAAACAACAACAAAGAGAGAGGACAAATGAACCAGCAAAACTGGCATGGACGAGACCATAGTCGTGGAATAGGTGATCATTCTAATCGTGCAAATGTTGAATGTTAAAACTATGGAAAGTATAGACATTATGCAAAGGATTGCTTCGTCAAGAAGAAAGTGAAAGATGAAGGGATCGTCATGATGACCAATGAAGGCATCACTATGGACAATGAAATGTGTGGTATCTAGACATTGGTACTAGCAATCATATGTGTGGGCACAAACATCTCTTTATTGATATACAAAGGGGTAGAAGATGGACATGTGTCTTTTGGAAACTCAACGAAGGTTCCAATCAAGGCCGAGGAAAAATATTTTTTTCCAAAAAGAATGGAAAATCAAGTACTATAGAGGACATGTGTTATGTGCTTGACTTAAAAAATAATATTCTTAGTATAAGATGATTATTGGAGAAAGGATGTATGGTTTTTATGAAATACTAGATGTTGCACTTGAAGGAAAAACATGGTTGAGTGCTTGCACACGTTGAGATGATAAAGAATCAGATGTTCAAACTCAATCTAAAGATAAAAACGCTTTCTCTTAGGCATGAAGAGAAAGTTGAGGATGAAGAAGTTCGTAACACATCAAAAGCATTAGAAGCCTAGAGAAGTTCCAAAGAATCAAGCACAATTTATGGTTCACGTGATTAAAGATGATATTTTGAATCCTCCACTTGATGAAGATAGTGGTGTGGTTGTTTCAGAAAAGGATATATACAATCAAACATTGAATTTCACGGTTACTAATTTAGGCTGGAAGGATGATGAATTTGAACCTGTAACTTTAATAGCAAAGTCAGTTAAGGAAGTTATTGGTAGGTGTACACATATTGTTGATCTATCTACACCTTATTTGTCTTTAAGCATTCCTCTTGCAACTTCAAGAAATAAGAGAGAGATAGAAGATGCCAATGAAATTTTAAGGTAGACCAAAATTGTAGAATTTTAATCATAGGATATTGGCAACCAAAACAAGAACTTGTCACTTAATGTTTCCAAAGATAAAGGGTATCTACGTTTGAATCACCTAATTTTCAAGGAAGGCATGAAAATTTGAGAGTGGTTACTGAAATTAATAATGTTTCAACCTCATGTATGGTTTGGTCAAATGGTAAGCATTCATTTACTAAAATGAAAAGTACTTCAAGTAAAAATCTTTTGAAGAGGATGAAAGTGAGAAAAATCATTGGTCATAGTTACTTAATTAGTCAATCTATAGATATGCTATATTTACATACCGGAAAGGATGAAAAGGTTTGAGTTTAGGAGAAATTTATTACCATTAAACACAAAAATCATAAGTTTGTTAAGGAGTGTGCATTTTTGTTTAGCTTGAATGATGGTCAATAATTATTACCTTTATTTATATGTTTTAATGTTAATTGTAACAGAGCCATTATGGATAAAAAGATGAATATGAAGAATTTATTATGAGATTATATATTGTACTTCATATTTTCTAAAAAATAAAACAATAATGCATTAGAGCAAAAATATATCCATCATTCAAAAGTGTATTGTGCGCTTACTTTTTCTCTCTATTCAAGAAGAAAGAAGATATCATTTTGTCTTCAATTAGTATTCTTTCTAACATACCCCCTTCCCCATCTTGAGTTGTGGCTCAATTCATGGATGAGAGGCTCATTAGGCTCATTTACTCTTTGGACCCATTAATGTCCACCTCTAGAAGAATTGTCTTCTCCTGAATACTCAATCCCTGAAATTGACTTCTTAAAGAAATCTCAATTTTGCAAAGGAACCTCTGTTACTGTCTTTCCCTTCCAATGAACCAACCGTTGGCTAACTCGCTCTCCTCTAAATAATGCTTGTTGAAGCCAATACTAAACTAGAATTGATGAATTCCACATTTTCATCTTCATCTTTATAGTTATCCACTCTTTTTTCTCTAGTAAGGAAAAACGGGGTGGGTCCTTCAAGAAGGTGGCAATTTCAAATGATAGTTAACTTCTTGGTGTTTGACTTTCCTAACACGAATTGTGGATTGTTGTGCCAACTTAGGAAAAAAGATGAAAGAGCAAGTAGACATAATCAATATGAAGACTCATTCACGCAGAAAGACATAAAGGTACAACTTTGTGATTCACTTACTTGAACATGGTATGAATAGAATGGTAGATCCACAAAGGCCACTAGTGGAAGAGTGCGAGAATATGTTTAATGTTTATCTTAAGGATAAAGTTCAGAGAAGCATGCAGATAAAGCATAAAATCATTGCATGCTTCTAAAGATTCAAGTTGACCAATCTTCTTCTTCTTTATGTAGCATGATTTGCATTTCTAGCCTTGGTTTGATAGGAGGATCTTTGGCTAGTCAACAAGGGATGGCTTCATCACCATCAACTTCAGTCTTCTTTTTTCCTTTGTACTTAGAGAAAGGCATGCAAGTGTAAGGTCTATCAAGTACGAGATAGATCATTATCTTGTTAGTGATAATTGGATATACATACCCCCAGCCAATACCGATGCTAAATGCACGTCTTTTATACAAATTTATAGCATTGACACATATGTGGTTGCTTTCAATCATCAAACTCTTCACTATTTTCTAGAAGGGTAAGATCAAGCTCAAACAACAAATGTGTGTTGTAAGGCTTTGACTGACGAATCTAAGTAGAAGTATGCCTATTTCAATTACCACAACAATAATTTCAATAAGATTTACAGGAACTTCGAAAGGTATTTCACGTTTTAAAGATTCATTATCCACACAACTGCATTCTTTGCATAAACCTCCTTGTGGGAGTGGACCAACATCATATTGGATCTTTCAAGAAAAGTGGTAGGCTCTAGTTCTTCTTGGTGGAGGATGAGGTACGTCAATGAGGTGAGGATAAAGGTTTTTCTGATACCAGACGATAAATGATATTTTAATTTTCTTCTTGAAAAGAGAGAAAAAGTAAGAGCACAATAGACTTTTTGTTCTCATGGATATACCTTTGCTCGTATTTATATTACTCTATTGCTCTATTTTTCATAGGATGTGGAGTACAATATATAATATCATACTAGTCTCTTCAAATTCATCTTTCTACCCATAACTGCTATAGTATAGTTAACATTAAAAATAAAATTAAATGTATTACTTATTGACTGTCTAGATTTCTGCCAAACAAAAACACACACCCTTGAACAAAACTGATTGTATTTGAGTTTAATGTTAACATTTTATTCATTACTTGTGTTTATCATCCATGTTGAGATATAGTCCTCGAACTCATCTGTAGCCAAGCTTTACTAGGTTAGCATTCTTATATTGATATTCAACAACAAATTTAATTACAAAGGGTGGCATTTTTCTCTTGGTGGTAATTTTCTAAGGATCGGATCAAGGACATTTGAGCGCTTCATCACCTGTTGTAGATGGGATAGATAATATTGGTGTTTCAATTAGGAACCAATATTTCATTATACACAAAGATTCATTGACTAGCTGATAGTCGGGATTGTGGAATTTAGGTGACCATTCTTCTCTAAAGGGAAGAATCTTGAGAGGTCACCATTGGATTTTATCTTGATCTCGTTACCATTTTCGTCCTTAGAGGCAGACTCTATCAACATATAATCCTTATCCATGTCTTCATTGGAGTAGGAGACTTGATTAGTTAGATATAAAGCAGTAAACAATTTTGCATCTACGGTCTCTAAGTTTACATTGATTGGCTTGATATTAATGACCACATCCTGGATACTGGTTATATTGCGGTAGACCAGACAATGTGGAGGTAGTTTTTTAAGAGTGGTGATGATGGGCAGTTAGCTGGAATTATGTGGGTTTGGATAGGTCTAAGAGAGTGGTCTGGAAAGCTCTCTTGACAGGATAAGATCAAATTGTTTGCAATTCGTCAATTTCCACCACAGGACATTCGTGGATTTGAATGGAAAGGAGGTGCTACTGTCAAGTAATTGAGGACCTCAAGCGAAAATTTTAGTCCCTTAATTAATCAAGGAGTTGTGAAGGAGAGTACTCACTAACATCTTCAGTTGGTTGAGTTGACTCCATAAGAGCCATTTCTATGGTCAAAAGATTAGTGTCTATGAAAAGTTGTTATACATCATCATTTGCATGACAAATTTTTCACATGTAAAAGCTCTCTCAGAAATAATGTAATATCATTGTGTAATCATTCCTTTTTTTTCTCGAAAGCCATGTGACATTTCTTTTGTAAGCAAAATAGTTGTGAAATAAAATAAACTGACTCAATTCAATCGATTGTAAAACCGCAATCAATCGATTGATTTTCCACAAATAAGATTTTTTTACCAAGTTAAATTTTCGAAAAACTTAAGTATATGACTATGTAAAAGAAATTTTTGAAAAAAGAATTTTGTTAAAAATAAAATTTTGTAGTTTTGAAGCTCGCCACAGTGGTTAATATAATGCATTCTCATGGTTAAGAGATCAAACCCACGTAAAACGCCTCACACCTAATGAGAGAACGCCACATGTGGCCGAAAGCTGAGATGTATAGCTGTATTTGATGCATCTTCGAAGGTCGAAACCGTATTACTGAGACTGCATGACTGCATTGACTGCTCAGGCCTCATTGACCGCATTGACCTCTCACGTCGCATTAGTCATGTTGGCCACTTAGTCCGCATTGGATGCATGAGTCGTATTGGATTGCATGATCGTATCTAATACATGAACCGCATTGGATGAGTGAGTCGCATCTGTATGTATATCATGCATTGGATACATGAGCCACATCTATATGGCTTGCATGACCGAGAGTCGAAACCGTATCTTCACAACCTCAGATTCGTATCCATATATTCAAAAACTTAGAAACTCTTAGTCAAAAATAACTTAAACTGAACTTCATTCTCGGTCTAAGTTTTGTTCATTAAATCAATAACCTTCTTAGTTCTGTAAAGGCTTCATCAAAACATATCATCTTTGTTCAATGTAGGCTTAACTAAATCACAACCCTCTCGATCCAGTAAAGCTCCATTAACCTTCTCGATCCAGCAAAGGCTTCATCATACTCGGTCTAGTGAAGGCTTTATCAGATCACAACCTTCTCGGTTCAGTGTTAGCTTCATCAAATTACATGGTAACAACATTGCTAACAATAAGGGCCCTGCGTTAAACAAATTTAGATACTACATCAGTTGTGGCCAAAAATGATGTAGTATGTATGGCTTAAACTAAACTAGTGCAATAGATACTACGTTGGTTGTTGACAAAATTGATGTAGTGTCTTCCTATTACATCATTTGAACAATTAACTATTGTAATAGGGGTCCTATGTTAAAAACATTGATATACTACATCAATTGTGGCTTCCAACTAATATAGTATCTCTTCCCATAAGTTTCACAAAGTCACTTTGGATAGATATTTAACATTCGCAAATCGATATAATTTATCAATATACTATATTAGTTTCAGAATTGATATTGAAAGTCTAAACTTTCTAAATTATCTACCTCTACATCTGTTCGAGAACTAATATAGTATGTTTAGAGAACCAATATAGTATGTTATTCAAAATCGATATAAAAAGTTTTTTTTTTGTTTTTTTGTTAGTGTGCATCACAAAACTGTGAATAATAAAATTAGAACAGATTTGCATTTTGAAACCTTAGATGAATGGCAATGAGAATTGATGAATCTAGTGGTCCCGTGGCCAAGATAGAATCAAACAAACTTAAGCTTTTTACAAATCAGTACGTGGAAACTTGTACTGATTTGTTTTAATTCAAATAAATTAAATCTGATGCACGAAACTGTGGTGCCACTGATTTTGTTTCCACTGATGTTAAAACTATCATTTCAAAACTATCATTTCACTGTTTGCTTTTAGGCTTTTGCTTATGAACTTACAAAATTAATAAACATCACTCAAATTAAAATTAGATATAAAAGAGAGAATAAATAGGAAAGAAGTGCGATTTGAATACAGATATAGGAAGTTGTATCAACCATGAGAAAAAAAAGAGAAATGAGAGAGGAAATCTAAAAATGAAAACACAAGAAAGGAGAAAAAGAATCAAGAAATGGATTATTTTTATCATATTAACTTTGTAGGCACAGAACATAGTCATAGTGAAAGAGTAAATAATAATATTGAATGAAGTAGATAACCATAATTAAACACCATTAATCACAATAATTGTTATTAGTTATATGTATCACAAAATGTGTGTCTACCGTTAATGTGATTCAATCTGAAATACTTTAACTCGTTAATGTCTACTTTGACATATTTTAATCCAAGTGGATTATTCAATCTAAATACTTTAACTTGTTAACGTCTACCTTTGAAATATTTTAATCTAAGTGGATTTGAAGAATCAATATCTGATAATAAGAATTTCCACTAAATTTTGCTTGTTTAACTTAGACAAGATTTTAATATGAAGAACTATTTCTATTAGGTGTAAAAATATTTTATCTCTCTCTCTCTCTCTCTCTCTCTATATATATATATATATATATATATATATATATATATATATATATATATATATATATATAGATATATATATATATATATATATATATATATATATATATATATATATATATATATATATATATATATATATATATATATATATAAAGCTTAAAATAATTACAGAAAAATATTCAATATGATATTTAGAAAGTGAAATGTTTAACACCTAATGGTTAATTAAATAATGTTTAAATAAAAAAAATGTTTCATTAATATTCTTATTTGATAATGTATACAATCCTAAAATATTAATTAAATATAAAATATAATTAAAATTGTTATTATTTTACCTTTTCTTTTCTAAATAAGACTAATAATTTAAATAATAAGGATAATAATATGATAGGATAAGATAAAAATATAATATAATATAATAATAATAATAATAATAATAATAATGTATTCAATATAAATAATTTTAAGATATAATATAAATTATATTTAAATGATATTTTTTAATATATATATATATATATATATATATATATATATATATATATATATATATATAATTAGTATAAACACATATTTTTTCCATGTGTGTCTCCATTTTCATTAAAATAATATAATTTAAGAAATGAAAATAAATATATTTATGAGAAAATAGAGTGAGAATTAGAAGATTATTTTTTGTTGTTGAATAATTATACAATCACTTCTAGATGTAGACTGTATGATTATCAATTTTATCACATTATAACAATATTTTAATTTAATAATAACAATTTTTTCTTACTGAAAAAACAATACCAATAATTATATTTTGTTTTTCAAAAAATAACTTTAATTTGAAATTATAAATTCTAAAAATTATCAAAACAATAAATTTTATATAAATTATAAAAATATATTTTATTTATATAACTTTTTTTTATATCGTAAAAATTAGTTAAAATTTTTAAATTACAATTAATATCTTAAAATATTTAAACAATTGTTATTTAATTTAATACTGTAATACATAATATAATTAAAATTTAAGTATCACAATAATTAAAAATATAAATATTATATAAGATAATATATAAATAAAATTATGATATATGCAAAATTATATTTCATTTATATAGTGACTTTTTCTTAAAACTTATATTTATACCATTATAATTGATTTTTTTACATACAATTCCTTACACTCCTGTCTTCTTGTTTCTTAACTTCTCTTTTAAACAGTTTTTTCTTTTATCTTTGGTTATAAACTCATTTTTTTTACTTTATCAATTTTATTATTTATAAACCATAATAAAATTATAAAAATTAATAAAAATGATTTATTTTTAAAGACTTATTTCTTAAAATTTTAATATAATTTTTAATAATTTTTTATATTAATAATTATTTTAAATCTTTATTTTTTATTATTATAAAAAGTGGACACATTTTTAATAATTATTGTTTTAGATTTTACTATCATAAAATAAACTGCACATACATGTCCTTATATGTTTCGTTCTAATTATAAATAAATTATATAAATTTTAAGATAATATGATAAAGATTGTGCCATTGTTTGAAAGAAGATTTGAACATTATTGACATTTAGATGAACTAAATGTCATATGTTTGGAAATAATTAAGATTAAAGAAGTTTAAAGTAGTGATCTTGGCAACAGAAAACACATAACATAATATAATATAATATAATATAATATATATATATATATATATATATATATATATATTATATATATATTAGATCTGATTAAAATCTTTTATTTTATTAGTATTTATTATCTTATAAGTTCAGTAAGACTGTGCTAAATTAATATTATTGAGAATACGTGAAGTTATATATGTCATGTTTGTCTGAAGATTAAGTACGAGTTCTTTCTTTAGGCTGATTGTTTTATAAGAGCAGTTTATGGGAACTTGCATGATTTTTCTTTGGAATTTTGAATTTTATTTTCCTAACAAAAACTATTATTGTTCTTAAGAAATTATTTTCAGATATTCACGATTTCACTTCTTATACTACTTTGATATGTGTACCTATCAGTATCATGTAAAATAATTTTTAATATTATTTTTTGATTGTGATTCTTAAACAAAATTATATGCATTGCATCATATATATATAAAATAAATGATACGTGTTATCTATTTTAATTTTATATTTATCTTTTTATTTCTTTCTTCAATTTCTCCTATTTTTTATATTTATTTTTGTTAAATCCTTAAAAGTCTAATATAATTGTATTTATAGAAAAAAGTTTAAGTTTCAAAATTATTTATTTAAAAGTTGAAAATTTATGATAAATTTCACATGCAAAATTGTGCAAATATGTTAACAATCTATAACATCCATCATAAAAGAATAGGTATATATAATTAATTATACATATTATTTATGCTTTAAAAATGTTTGTTCACTTTAAAAATAATTAAAACATTACTTTAAATAAAGATTAATTTATATTTTATTATTTTATAAAAATGAAATTAATTATTTTTATTATTACTATGTAAAACAATATTAGAAAAATTATAATTTTTGATTTAACTGTACAACAATGGACTTCTTGTCCTTCTATCTTCAGTGTAGTAGTTATTGATAAAAACATTTATATATGGATTATATTTTTATAATTTTGTTAAATATCAATCACAAGGCTTTAACTAAATAAGCACGGGTGAGCACCCAAATGAAAGTATGAATTATTATTATTTTTAATTATTGAATTATATAATTATTAATTATTTTAAATTAAAAATTAAAATAATAATAATATTATTATCATTATTTATAAATTAATTTTTCTTATTATTATATTTTTTAATTTTATTATTTCTTCATAATTTTATAATTTTTATTTTTATAGTTATTATTAATGATTTTATTTTTATTTTTATTTTTAATATTAATATTATTAGTATTCTCTTACTATTATCTTATTTTTATTGTTGTTTCATAAATTTATTATTAATATTTTTTATTTATATTTTCAATTTTGTTATTAGTATTTTAATTCAAATAAATTAAATTTGATGGACGAAACACTGGTGCTCTGATTTTGTTTCCAGTTGATGTTAAAATTATCATTTCACTGTTTGCTTTTGGTTTTTGTCTCAAATTAATTAAAACTGAATAACAAGATTGAAGGTAAGTGGAACTCATTTGTTCAGCTTTCTTTTCCGTAAATAATTGATTTAATTTCGTTTTCAGGGTAGAAAGATCCTTTGGTGTAAAGAATTCTACTTTCAATTTTATTTTTGTTCCAAATTAACTGTATCATGAATAAAATCAAAAGATAAGAACAAAGTTTCTTTCCAAAAATCATGGAAAGATAAGAGTAGATTATTTATTTTCAAATTAATTAAAAAAGAAAAAGAATTTTGTTATCATTAAAACATAATCAAATAATAAAATTATTCATAATCAATGTAAAAGATATAAAGAAACTATAACCCAACTCAAGAGATTAAGACATGAAACTCTAAGTCAAAATCAACAAATTTTAAATACAAACTAAAAAAAGACCAAATAAAAAAATTGACTAGACGAAATGAGAATAGAATATGAGACATAACTAAAGAAAGACAACAGCTGATTAAAAAAAAAAAAAAAAAAAAAAAAAAAAAAACAAAAAAAAAAATTAAAAAAAAAAAAAAAAAAACCGAGTATATACCGAGAATAATGCTTTAAAAAGGTATCAAAACAATATTAGGTCAAAAACTATTGTAAATGAATATACAATAACAAAATCTAAAATAGTATGACCAATGATATTATAGTAAAATACACAAAACTTGTCTAAGTGAAATTCCGAGAATCCAAACCAAACAGCATAGTGCAGTTAACCTAGCTCGAAACGGCGACGTCTTGATTGGAATTCGTGGAGGCGGACTTTAACGGAGGAGCCGCGGCGTAACGGGTGGAGAAATTCCGTAACCCGTCGTAACCTTCATCGTCGAAATCCCCGTTATGTCCATCGTCGAAGTTCAAGGAGTAACTCAAGGGGTCGTACTGGTATTTCCCGGGCGCGTGGCGCGCACCGCCGCTCCGGCTCCGATTGAACCGCCGTATGAAGGTCTTCCACCGGGGCCCCGCCGCGAGCTCCGACCACTCGCGCACCTTCATGAAGGCAGCGGCGCCGGGCGACCACCATCGCCGGCCAGAAGGGCTCCCGCTCGCCGGTTCGGAGTGCGAATCGGACAACGAGGACGTGGTCCGCACGCGCTCCCACCACGCGAATCCGACGCTGGCCGATCGGCGCCGGGAACCGAAACAGCAGGTGAAGCAGAAGCTGCATCGCGCGTTGGCGAAGAGAGAGTTTGACCTCTCTTCCCCGCTGCCCGTTGAATCATGCTCTGTGAGCTGCGAATTGGACATGCCAGAACCGGTTCTTTCTCTGTTTCAGTGATAGTGTGTGATACCAATGCAATAGAAGAGTGTCTGATTAATATACTACAAAATGGATTAACCACATTCAATATGATTCGCTATTAGTGACTTAGTCAGCGCCCACAATACAAGTCTGGTTTTGGAACGTTAGTTTTATAAATGCTCGTTCTTTATGCTATTGTTTGCAAGGGTATTTTCGTAATTGAGTAACGAAAGGGTGTGGGAGCCGTTGAAGTTGAAGACTTTTATTCATCGTTGACAGCATATGCTGAGCTGGATCGTATATTATTATTATTAGGTGTCAAATATCATTCTCATACATATCCACTTCACAGCTGGATTCACAATTATTACAGTATTTATCTAACTATTTTTATTTTTTTTCTGTTATTGTTAGAAGTACAGCTAAATTTATAAAAAGTAATTATTCAACTTTTTGGTCAAAAATTAATAAAATCAGGAAATATTTCAGACTGATAATATGATTACTTAACAATGATTTTATAATATTATCACATTAAAATTATTAGATGAAATTCCGATTAATAATAGAGTGTGTTTAAGAGAATATGTTCTCGTTATTTTTTAATTGCATAAATTTATTTATAGAAGTGTTTTTATTTTAAATATCTGTATAGATGTTGAATACAATGTATGTCTGTTGCGCGGGGGAATCCTAAGAGAAGTTAAATGACTGAACACGAGTCAACCGACATCCAATAATATATTTCACTGACTAAATTTATCTATAACCGATCAATCATGTGACAAAAAGAATGCAAACAAAGCTCGAATATTTTAATTCTTTCATAACTTATATTTTAATATCATAAACTAGGGAAATTTCATAGATAGGTTAAACCGTTGGGTGAATTTTATTTTCTTTTGTTACGCGTGTAAAATGTTTGTCTTAGCAGTGTCTGCAATGAAAAATGAATTAGGTGATGAAATAAAATAAACATAAACTATATATCCGTTTGTCTATAATGATAAGTTTAATTATTTTTATTGAAAATAATGTTTAGAAGAACATTGACCCATAAAAGTAAATAATTTCAATAAAACAGATAGATTACGGAAAATGAAATTTACCATGCAATCATAAAGAACGAGAAAATATTGAATAGAAGAGTTGTAAATAAAGTGAATAATACACTTCTCATTAATGTATAAGAAGAGTTATTACAATGTGTTTTGTCACGCCCTTAAACTTCACATCAAATTTTTATTTATAAACTTGTCTTCTTAGAATATTTTTTTTTTTTATATATTACCTACTTTAAGTTTGTTAAAGATCTACTCATCATTGTTTAGGAAGAGACTTATTCATTAAACACTTGTTGACTATAAGAAAAATAGTTTAAATGCAGCTTAAGAAGGTTTTAAGAAATTTCTCAAATTAGTCTAAGTAGACACTCAATAGAGTTTACTAATGATGTTAAAATATAGGTTCACAAACATTTTGATATATTTTTAAGATCATGATCGGAAGAGATAACTTAAGTAATAGAAAAAAATGCTTATAATGAATATTTTGAATTTTAATTACTTGTCCCTTTGCGATGTTTAAAAGGGTCCATTAATGACAAAGATTACAATATTGTTATAGGACACTTTTAACTTACCAGAATATATAAAGATTATATGTTAACTTTTCTTAAATATTACCTGTCAAGTCTATAACTTCTTTTCACCCGTATACAATTTTTTTTAATATATATAATAATAAGTTGTTTGGTCTTCACAAACTCTTATTTAAAATTATAAATAGATACTTATTGCTTATGAATTTTTGACTTTGAGTAAAAAAATTATAAATATGAGTGCTCCCTTAAATTGATTTATTATTTTACTTAGCACTTAAAACTTTTTTTCGTCTTAGATATTATAGTGGTCCTTGTTAACATCTTGTTATAGAGATTTCATTTTATTGTGTCTAATACCATTACAAGAAAAATATTGTTTAAATATCAATTTTTAGTTATCAAATGAAATGTTTACTAATTGTGATCAAAATAATCACTAAATTAGATTTTGGTTACTAGATAACTACAAAATAGAAGTAATGATTGAGTTTAGTAACCAATTAAGTCAAATAACTGGTATCTAACATTAGCTACCAAGGTTTTAGTGACCTATGTCATTAGATTTTAAGTTAGTCTCTAACTTAATTAGATACCAATTTAGAATCTAATGACATAGGTGACTAAAACTTTGGTATATAATGTTAGATACCAATTATTTGACTTAATAGGTCACTAAATTTAATCATTACTTCGTTATTTAGCAACTAAAATTTAATTTGATGACTATTTTGATCACAATTAGCAACCATCTTATTTGGTAGCTAAATATTGATCTTATAATTAAGTATCGTATACTAGTTTAAATTGTATCTTATTTTCATACTCAAGTAAATTTATTAGACATACTATTGTTTGTTACTATTGAGACATCAATTCCTAAACCTAACATAAAATTAAAATTTAGATCATATCATAAAATGTTTATGTCTTAATAAATGTAACTTTAACGTTCTTCATAATTTATGCTTTAATTTAAATGTCTTCTTTCCCGAACATATAATATATTTTTCAATTATTCAAACATTTTTTTTTTACAATTTTTATCAAAATAGGAGTTTCACTTATTTTTTATGATTTGATCTTATAATTATTTGCTTAACTATCCTAAAGAAATTAAATATAAGATTTTGATAAGTCTTTAGGGTTTCGTCGATACTATTTTAAAAAAATTGAATTTCACCACCACATCTTTTATTTTCTCAATTTTTACTTTTAATGACAACAAACACGTGAAATTAGATTACAATATCTACTATTGAAAGTAAGAAAGGATTAGAAAAATTATTTGTTTCATTTAACTCAAGAAAAAAAACAAATAAATTACAGTTAATTTTTAAAGTTATAATGATGTTTTCACATAACATGATATTTATATATATTATGTATTTTTAATTCTTGAACTTTGTATTATATATATATATATATATATATATATATATATATATATATATATATAAATTCTTATGAACTTATTTTTTTATTGGTAAACAAATATTTTGGCAGTCTTATTTTTGTTTATTCTCGCTGATGATGAATCACAAAAGTTACTAAATTTAAATATATATATATATATATATATATATATATATAATATAAAAAAACATATATTAAAAATATATATATA
>Ga0209700_101300_pt1 | contig 51199 bp, 23 predicted proteins | sample SiratroredBW_FD_187528 | JGI IMG/M metagenome (GOLD analysis project Ga0209700, IMG submission 187528) | Root nodule microbial communities of legume samples collected from California, USA - Siratro red BW (SPAdes) (version 2) | ecosystem: Host-associated > Plants > Roots > Nodule | place: USA...
TTTTTTTTTAATTTATGGTTGTCTTAGCTATGGAACACTTGTTTTTACACATCTTAATCTGGACTAATGTTGCTTTGTGTTGCATTATTTGTATTACAGTCACATTTATTACATGCATGTTTTTGTAAACCATTCTGTTGAAGTTATTGTGGTCTCGATGGTTTGTGTTCTAGATTTTTACTGGCTTACGTGTGTGTGTGTAGTTTACTTTATCTGTTTGTATGTCAAACTGTCTTGTAAAAATTAAACTAGGGGATTTATGTTTGATGTGAGATAGCGAGGAATATGTGTTTGAATAAAACTAGGTTCTATCATGCACATATTTACTATAATAGAAATATTTACTATAAATTTTGACTCACACCTCATTTGTTTCAGGTTTTACAAAGGTGTTATCCACTCTTTTTATTCTGGCAAAAAGAAGCACAAGGTGATGACAGTTTATTAAGCCATCTCTCTATCCTCCCCCTTTCCATTATTGAGATTAAACTTTGTATTCTTTTTGTTCTTTTGTGTTGCTGTGCCCATTTAAGCATCTTTAACTATTTGCTTGAAAGTCTAGATGCTATCTTGGGCATATGTATTCTTTTTGTTCTTTTGTGTTGCTGTGCCCATTTAAGCATCTTTAACAATTTGCTTGAAAGTCTAGATGCTATCTTGGGCATATATATGGATTGAAGCCTTTTATGAACATAAGATTTTAAAATTAAAAAAAATTATGCTTAATTTCTTTTTGAACGTAATTACTTTTGACCTAATTAATTCATATGTGCTGATCATTTTCTGCACTTAGGAGAGAAAAAATGAGTTTATTCTATCAATTTATAGTAATTATTTATTGACTACAGAAATAGTAACATAATTAAGAGCGTATTGGTAAAAAATAATTAATGCAAGAAACAATTTGTAAGGGTCTTGCGAAAAGGGAATAACAAATTTCTGAAAAGAGTCTTATATAGGGATAAAGGTAGTTTTCATGGAAATTAAAAGTAAAACGCAAACAATGAAAAAGAAAGTCATTTTAGTGCTTTTTTCATGAGCTAGAAAGAGTAGCACGTGAAAAAAAAAAAGCAATTTCATAAAGTCAATTTTTTGAGACCCTAAGCCCTATTTTATCTTCTGACGTGTTCTCCATTTTAGGTCTTGTACGATGATGGTGATGAAGAAACATTAAATCTCGTGAAGGAAAAATGGAAGTTCATTGAAGATGGCTCAGATGCAGATGAGGTTGGTCTACGACATTTCTTTGCGCACCAAATTTTCTCTGGCACATAAATTAATGGCAATTATTTCTCTGGACAGGAAGGACAAAGTGATCGTGAAAGTCTTGATGCTTCCACTGATATGTATGTTTTGCATATGGTTAATGTCATCTTTTTTGTAGATACATCTTTTGTTTGTATTATCCTATAACTTTTTACGCATGTATTTTATAAGGTGTGCATATATTGTGATGTTGCCGTTTTGCAGAGATTCTGCGCATGTGTTCTTTGGTCTAGTTGGTGCTGTTTGTGCTTATTACTGATTTGATTGATATATTGTTTCAAAGAATGCTACCATGGTATATATATAACTTGAAAAACCGAGCCTACTCTTTTTGCAAGTATGTATTTTTGTGAATGATGATTTGCCTGAGCCTTTAGTTTAGAGCTTTTGATATGATTTGTCCCATGGCATAATTCGGAACTTGTCCCCCCCTACCCCTTGTCAGTTCAGGGTAGTCATTGTTGTTATGTTGTATATTTGATGATCCAAGTTTGTCGTGGCCTTTAATTATTGAAGCCTTTGGAATTCCAGAGCATGTAAGGGTGGTGAATTTTTAGTTGTATTTTATAAATTGTGTTGAGTGCTGAAAGAGATGTTTTAAAAAATAAAAAACTGTTTGTATCCTTTTATTTCCCCAAACTTTTTTGACAGATATATGCTCATCTGCCACTAATACTTATAGATGGAAAAGTGCTAAATTGTTTGACATGGTTATTTGTATACCTCGTGAAGCAATTAGGCTATGTGCTGCACTGGTTTGATTTGTATTAATTAAGAATGTGCCAGTAGATTGTTTAATGTTTCCCCTCTTTCTGAAGGATTCAAATGGACTTGTGTTGTTTATTGCTGTATATTTTTTTATTCCCTTTGATGCTGTGGCATACACAGTGCGGTTTCCATCTGTTTCTTTATTTGGTCATACACAGTGTTGTTCACATTGCATTGTTCTCTTCTCTGATCATATTCAGGCCACCGAAGAAGAAAGGGAAATCCAGTGCTGGGGAATCAACCAAGCAAGGAAAGGTGGATGCTTCTTCCAAAAGGTTCGTGAATATCAAAAAATCTATTCCATTTCCACCTTTTTTATGTCTAAATTTTTACTTCAATTTGTAGCGGTGGAGCACCAGCACCTAGTAGATCAAAGGGTGCATCCATGAAATATAGCCAAAAGTCCAAAGATGGCAACAAATCCAAAGATTCCAAGACTATTAGCAAATCTGAGGACCGAGTTAGTAGAAAATCTAAGGACAGCACTCCTAAGAGTGGTAGCAGTAAATCTGTTGCTGCTGCCAAGAAAATGAGTAATAAATCCAAAAGCTCTGATACTTCTAAGATTACCGATTCAAAGGATGATGACACTAGCAAGCCAAAATCCGCTGCCAAGTCTAAGCAAGAATCTCAAAAAAGTGGGAAATCCAAGCAAGAATCCTTGAAGACTGCCATTTCGAAAGGAAAACCTCTTAAAAGTGGTGGAAAGAGTGATGTTAATGGTACTGGCAAGGTGAAATCTGGTTTATTGAAGAGAAAATATGCGGAGGATGAAAACTCAGATGCTTGATCAAAGTTCAAAATGCCAAGGGCATGACTTAAACATCATCAAAGGCATGAGGGAGTGAGTTCAAGAGTGGAAAGAAACATCAGATAACATAGAAGTGGGTATTTATTCTCGCGGTTTATTCCTTAACTGTATCAGGTTAGCTGTTCATCATTTTGTGGTAATTCTCTCGTCGTTGGTAAGTATTATTTTCTCTGGATAATTAGCTAGGCTAGTTTAGTTGTAGTATGGGCTAGTATCTTTAATCACTTTTACATTTGTTTCTAGACTAGAGGGATGTTATTTTAAGGCAACACTTGAAAATATTTGGCTAGCACCCTTCATTTAAAGAATGCTTTAGCACTCCCTGATACTGACGGTTGACTACTTACTACCTACCCAATTAACTTTTTTGCATTGCTCAGTGCTGAGCTGTGATTGTGTTGTTGTTTTGTTGAGACAATACGTACAGCATGATTGATATGGAGGAAACTAATGTTTGTACGGTTTATTTGGTTTCGATTTGCATGATTGAGCGTTCAACATTATAGTCAGTGAATACATTGATATCACTGCACTGCATTACTTTCCCGAGAGATCCCTCAGTTTGTTTTAGTATTCTAACCACCACAAACATCCTGCGTTGGATATGAATATCGCTGTCAAACTAAAGCTGATTTTTTGTTTACTGTACTGAGGAGTTTAAATATCCCTTGAGATGAATGTGCCAAATTTATTGATGGAAAATAAACGTTTCCAATAATCCATATTTCACACTGATGCGTATATTTTCAGTGAAGTACGCAAACTTTGTTGCACTCCTTGCACAGTGACTCGATTTTGTTATGTGATTAAAAAGTGAAAAGTAGGAACCAAAATTACAAGCAAACCTTAAGGGAAATTCCTGTGTGGCTGTGCCTTCAGCGTTTTTGAACTTTATCCTAATGTATTTTTGGAGCTTTAGGGTGAATGTGTGACAGTTTCAACTATTTTTTTAGTCTATGTGGTCCTGTTACGAAGTATGCAAGGGTACTTCTTTTTGCACTTCTCTAATTTCCTTTTGTATCCCCTCGAATATGAAATTTTTTACTTTGCTCTCTTGGTCAATGAAAAATGACTTCCGGACTCTATAATTCAAAGTTATTATGAAAACAAGTTTTTAAATTGTATAATCTAGAAGTGAATTTTTAGTTTTAGATTGTGTAATTTTTGGAAGTTATTTCTGACTTTTAAATAGGAATATTTTTTTATAAAAAATTTTTTGATTGCATAATCTTAAAGTTATTTAAAAAAAAAAAAGGTTTTAAATTATGTAATTTAGAAATATATTTTAAATTGTACAATCAGATTTTTTACTTTTGAATTATGGAATTTAGAAAACTTTTTTATGTAAAAAATGATTTTTATATTGGATAATTTGTAAATGTATTCTAGACAATATAATCTAAAATACTTTCTTTTTTATGTTCTGACATAATATATTGACTAGAGTGGCAAGAAGGCCAGAGGTAAATATGGGATGGAGGTGGCTGCTTCAAGAGACATTTTTTATCTTTTAAACATTCATATTGTGCAAATTATGGGTGCAGAAAGATATGGCCAGTATGCAATTCTTATGGTGGGCCTAGGTTGACTGTGTCGTACCGTCTCAGCTAATTTATGAGAATCTAGTTTATGTTGGATCACCAACACATTCCATTAGCACATGGATGAAAGTTTGTTGTGTTTTGCTTTTTTTTTTTTCAAATTTCACGATAGACAAATTCTTCCTGCATCCTAATAGCTGCTTCGTGCACCCTAATAAAAGTTTTTAATTTCAACTTTGCCTTTTATAAATCCAGTTTTCAATTTGATTTCGTAATGACAACCGGATGTCATATTTAAAACATTTGACACCTGGATGACCAGTCCATCCGGTTCTCATGCTTGAAATCGGAGAACTTCTCCTTTCACCGTCGACAATGCACTAAATTTCAAATTAACTACTCTAATTAGTAATTGAACTTACTAATTGCTAATAAATGGCATAAATTATTTACTTGAACGATTGAAGAAAACAAATTGAAGAATGGAACAATCGGGATGAAGACATGTTAACCGGATGAAGAAAAATCTGAACCGGATGAGAAGCAGGAGGCAACGTTTGCGTGATACAGAAAGTTCACGTTGAACGTTAAAGGTTGAACGGCGACAGCTTCCTGGCGGCGGGATGCACTTAGGGTTCACAATGGGGAATGAAGAAACTGACCCGGATGAAGATATTAGGGTGCATATAGGGTGAAGGGTAATTTCGTATTCTGCACTGCATTAATTGAAGGCAAAGTTGGCATCTAAACTTTTATTAGGGTGGAGGAAGCACTTATTAGGGTGCAGGAAGAACCCGTCTTCACGATATTGGATGATTAATGTGATGAGCAATGACTAGTGATTGTGAAAACAAATGTCTATAACGATTGCATCGGGCTTTAATTTATAAATATGGTGTGGTAGGATTCACATGAAAGTTGAGTTGAGTTTCAATTTTGAACGATGGTTTAGATCTCTCAAAGACTCCATATTTAATAAAAGGTCCGTGGTGTCTTGTTTTGTGAATTATTGATCTGAAAACTACACTCCCACAGACTATGTTCCAATATCCCCTTTCTTGTTACAGACAATACATAGTGGTGGTTTTGTCTTTTCCTAATTTGTTGGTTGTTAGAGCTCCAAATCTTTAGCTACTTTTCATCGTTGATTTTAAAAATATAGTGTAGCAGGTTAAAGGTTAGAACTACATGTATTTTTATTTTTTCTCATCTTATTGGCCATTATTATTTATTAGTCTTTTTTTTTTTTATTGGTCAAACGTTGCTGCAAAGTGAAGTTACAAGAGGCCAAAACCCAATTGAATATATGGGTCATGCAAAAGTGACTTTGCTTTTGTCCTCTTCCTAAAGGCACATATATTGATTATCAGTGATCACCAATCAGAATTTTGTACCTTTTGAATTGATTTCCAAACTTCACTTTTTCTTTTTTAGCTGCATATTCTCTTTCTGATAGAGAGTAGATTAGTTCATGCATCACAGGGACGGCACTTTGTCAGAATATATAAATGTGTGTGTGAAACTGATTACTTCCCACAAAAAATAATAATCTTTACAAATAAATAATAAAGAGTTAATTAAATTATAATAGCAGAAATCAGGAAATTCATCACAACATAATATGTAAGAGTTTTCCTTTGATTTACGAGGTTACAAGATACTGATTATCTGTCTTTAAATCTTAAATATATTAGGCTCCAAAAAATCTATCTGGGCTCAGAATGTACGGTAGATTGTTTTGTACTTCTAAATAATAATTATTGGGAATTAATAGATTAAATCTCCTTTTTCATATCACAAATAGAGAGAGAGTAAAGAATAAAATAATAATACCAGAAATTTTACTGAAATCTTTATCCAATGTAATGAAAAAACTTTTACTTAAAAATAGGATCACAAAGTTTATCTCTCTTTCTTAAGAGAATGACTAAATGAATAACATTATGTTAGATGATATATACAATCTCTCTGCTCTTCATTCTCATCAATGAAATATTATTGTTCTTTTTCATAGAGATTTTGATGATTCAAGAATTCGTGAATTATTGCTGTCCCAATCAAAAATATGGATATGAGTTTTATTCTGGTTAAGGTGCTATGCAAGAGTTATATCTCCTATATATAGAATGATCAATTGAATTATCACTTATTTATTTATGTTGTTTTTTCAATCAAGGAATAAATCCTACTATTTATCTTTTTCTCACTGTACACTATTATACTAGCATCTTGAAAAATAGTTTTAAACATTTTTAATCATCTTAATTGAGATATTACACTAGTTAAACTATATGAATATTTTTTTCAATTTCTTATCTAATACTTCTTATATCAATATTGTTTAGAATATGAGATTTTAGACACTTTTGATATTTAGGATTCTAAGCCTGAGTTTAATTTTATATTAAGTATGAATAAATCTGAATAGTAGTATCGAAGAAAGAAGATTTGCATACTTATTATTATAAAGTTTTGGATTGAAATTATATCTTAATTTTTTATATAAAATGACTCATTGATATCAAATCTATCCAATGTTTCCTTTAGAATTTAACATAATCATTATAATTCACCACATAATTATCTTTTTTATGTCCTTGTTTACTAAGCTTTTGACTCAGCATACTAGAAACTTTCATTCAAACAATATAATTTACATTAGTAATGGTATACAGTGCAAGCCATCCTTACAAGGGTTTAATAGAATTTTTCTTACAACTTCTATATCATGAGTAATACTTGGTATTTTACAAATATTTACATGAATAAAAGCTACTTACAACAAATGAATAATTTTTTTAATATTTTGATAATTTTACTTTTCTTATTTTAGATATTGATACTTACTAGCTTTGAAATGTTTAGCCAACGTAACACACAAATTCAACATTAATTATGTATATTGAATCTTTCAATAATATTCTTAACATAATCTTCTTGACATCCATAACACTCCTTCTGAATAATCTTTTAATGATATTATTCTCATAATTTTCTTCAGTGAAGATATTCTCAATATCTTCCTTTTAAGAGAAGAAAATTTTGTCATATATTTCCTTGGAATTAACATTCAAGAAAAATATGTGTAAATCTATCATTTTCGTAATTCTTCATAAATACATAGTAATTTTGAAAAATTCTTTAGAAATTAAAAAAAATGGTAACTGATAATTATCTTTTGCTATTCACTAACATGATAAAAATACATAACTTTAATTAAACAAAAACCTGACTAATAAATTGAACTAAAAATAAGATAATTTTATATTATCATTCAATATCCATTGTATCAATGTTAAGTAGAATAATTTTTTTACTTTTATAATAGTTGTTTAAAAATAATATTTAAAACAATTCTCTATTGATTGAAAATGTAAAAAAAAAAAATATTGAAAAAGTACATGAAAATTAAAATCAAATAAATTAAATAATAAATATTAAGTGCATTGATAATATAAAGGCTTTTTTTTTCTTTATTTTTATTCAATCATATTACTTGTGGTAATTTAATGGTTTTTATATTAATTGCTTTAAAACACATAATAAAAATAATTTAGATTTAGTTAATAATGTGGGAACAAATTTACATTAGCAATACATGCCTATTAAGCTATACCTTAAATTTATTAAAAAAATTTAAATAAAAAAATAACATGATTAAATTATTATAAACTAACAATAAATAAACTTATACTTTATTCAATAATAAATTATTACAGATGGTAAGATGATTGACCTTTTACAATAAAAAAAATTACTTTTTCTATATTGTGAATCCATTAAAAACACTCTAAATATAAATAATTGTTTTGAAAATTAATAATCTTATAATGTAATTTATAGTTGCATAATAATATAAAACATTATAGTACCAATGTATTTATATTAATATTTTATAATAATTTAAAAAAAATGAGATTAATTTAGAATACAAAAGTTGACATGGAGATAAAACCCTAATAAATATATGGGATAGCAAGTTGTTTGTGCACATGGGTTGCAAGTTGTAACTCTCCGCCCCACTTCTCTTTCATTCCTGTCATCAATGCAATTATGTTTCCACTCTTTTGTCATCACCAACTTCAATCACAAATTAGGGAAATATCTTTTGAGAACACTCCTAAACAAAACATTCATTCTACAATTATCTTATGAGATAAAATATTATATTATAATAAAATAATAATTTTAATATAAGAATAAGAAAAATAAATAAGTATTTATTTTTTACTTAAAGAAATATAATTAAACTTACACCCACCCATCTGTTTCTATCTATATTATAGTTGTGTTAATTTGTCAACACTACTCTTTAGGTTTAATAGTTTGTTTTCCTAACAAGTGTGTTATTGTTCACTAAGACCCTTTTAAAATGAATTTGTAATTATAACAAATGATTAAGAATCGATTTTCAATTCTTCTCAATTTAAAATGTCATTTTTCTTTGAAAATCTGTTTAAAAGCACAGAACATCAATTAAGTTCAAGAAACATTATTATGAAGTATGCAAGTGGAAGGAAGCTAAAATCTTCCTTACAAACTTCGTATATGATTTTAGAAAACCAGGTGCAACAACATTACAAGTCATATATAAGAAACAAGTAAGAACATGGAACATAGAACATGGAGATAAAAAAAAAATGCTATAATACATGTCTCACAAGTTTTAGATTAATTTTTATTATTCAAGAAAAAGAAGGTCACAGATTCACACGTTATTATGGCTGTCAACTTAGCATAGATTTAGTATTTTGCAGATACTACGTTTGTGCATATTAACCTGTGTCCAAAATTTAAGGAAATAACTGTCTACAACTTTCATGCAGACACAGACTAATTTATCAATCTGGAGTCTCAAATAAATAAAAAGAAAATGTGACCTTATCTGAAAGTTTCATCTTATATTATCAGAATCTCGTCTCATTAATTTTTTTAATTACTAAAAAAATGTTTACTTGAATTTATTATTAATAAAAATAATATTTTAAAATACGTTTTACAAACATAAATTTCAAAATTCTCTTTAATTTTAAGAAAATGTTATTTTTACTAATAAAAACCCATTTAGATGTTCTTATGATTCTATCCTTTTTCGGCATGAATACTTTTTTTTTCTTTATATATTCCATCATTAGAATTTAATTTGAGATTTGATATTTATTACTAGTTTTTATTTATATATATATAAAATGACATGTAACTGAGATAACTATTTGATATACATATTTCTAGACGTTTTCTTTTATCTTTTTGAGCTTTATTGAGCTCTTCTTTGACTTTTCTTTAATGAGATACATATCTCTTTTCTATACATGTTTTTATACATTTTTGTCTTGTCTTTGTGAATTGTTTCACAATTGTGAGTTCTATTTTTTAAAATTGAAGTGGAACTAGATTTAGATAAATTAATCTGAAATTTATTGAGGTTAGGGAATAATTAATAACCTAAATGAGAATTTTGCTTAAATTATAACATTAATATTGAATTGAGATTATGAAATCCTTTTTGTTAAATTTATTTTAGATAATTATCTTGTTAAAATCAGGGCCGGGCTCAACATATTTCTAAACCTAAAGTGAATGTTGAAATAAGACCGTTTAAGTTCAATAATAATTTTCATTAAAATAATTATATTTTTATTGAAATTTATTTGCGAGCTTTTAGGATTGTCAAATTATTTATTACACTATTTTAACCAATTTCCCCTTAATAATATTTTTTAATCGATATTAAATTTGTTAGGACATTGTTAATGTTAAATAAATTTGTGTGAGTAATTTAAGTTTTGAAAAGTTGTTTCTATCCAAGTCCCATGTACTATAATTCAAAAAACATTTTCAAAAGAATTAATTTTTCTTGTTTAATTATGTTAATTAATGTATACTTTTTACTATTATAATTTTATCTTACGATTTTTAGTTCTGTAAATAAATGCACTCCTCACTATCTGAGTATTATTATGTTTTAATGCATGTTGAAGGTTAGACAATTTCTGTTTGTTATTACCAAATGATGTTAATTTGTCAAAGTTGAATAAAAAGCAAAAAATATATTCAATTATCTTAAGTTGTTCAAATCTACTGTTTAATGAAATAATCGTTTTATCTATTGTAAGAAGTAGTCAATATAAATAATTCTTTAATAACTTTATTATGAATATTCTCATCAAAGTTTTTTTTTATAGATAATATGTTTTTACAAAACTTGAGTTTTATTTCTATTTATTTGGAAAAACTTATAGCATTTTCAAATCCCATCTTCGTTATATATATATATATATATATATATATATATATATATATATATATATATATATATATATATATATTAAAAAAAAGAAATAAGATCTCTCAACTTTTCTATATAGCAAAATCAACAACTTAATTAATTGAAATTAACGAGCAATTAATTTTGAGTGAAAGAAAAACACCAAAACATGGGTCTTCCGAAAAATAATTTATTTTTCCTTAGTAGGAAAAACAAATCTTAATACTGGACTACCTAATCACAAAAACTATACAATTATCAATATTAAATAGCTATTTTTTTTATTACAAATTATTTTACCCTTGCCTCCAGTTTCATAAAAAATCAAATGAACAATTCTCATACATTATAATCGTCGTGATAACTCTGTCACAAAAATTTAAATCTTGAATTGGTGTTTTTCCTTATTTGAATTTTGTGAGTTTTTTTTAGAATAAATATTTTTTATTAGTTAATATTAAATTTCAAATTAACTTCTATGTATATCAATTAAAAGTTTAGTTATTTCATAAATTTTTAAGAATTCTCTTTGTATATTTTAAATTTTTTAACAAATCTCACATTTTTTTAAATCAAATATCACTTTATAAAATGTGGCAGAGATTAAAACGAGCATAACAAATTGAAATTTACATCAATTCTCAAATCTCTTATTTATGTTTTTGAATTTTGTTATGAGTTTGATTTATTACTTGCACGTGGGATCTGATTGGTCGATTAGGTTAGGATCACAGTGATATATGTTTTTTATTTTATTTAATTTTATGAGATAAAGTTAAGATTTCCTTAATATCTCTCTTAATCGATGAAAAGGAAGGAAATCAACTTAAATTTATAATCAGTGTTATCAAAATATTGAAGAAGTGTTTGAGATATTATGACAAATGTCTTAGATTATGGGTTAGAACTTCTTTAATATCTCTTGATCCCTGAAATTATTTTGGAGGGAAATCAACCTAAATTTATAATTAATGTTATCAAGATTTTAAAGAAGTGTTTGCCCTAAGATACTTATGGATGAATCAATTTATTATGAATGAGGATTACATATGTTATTTTTATATGAAATATACAAGTGAATGATATTAGAATTGAGTAAAGGGTTGACATAACCATCTAATTTTATTTACTGAGATTATAATAGATTATACTGTTGTAATTTATTTCTACAAGTGATTATTTTGGTGCGGAAATAGGTTTGCAAAATCCTTAAATATTGAAGTTATAATTGTTACTTGGGCTATTGTTTAGTAACATGAGGTTTTTCCATTTAAAGAATTTATTGTTTGGATCCAATCAATTTCAGAAAAAAAGGACATTTTCAATTGTATTGAGGAAAAACATTTAGAATTAAAAGAAAAATAAATGATACTTCAATTGAAGTTTAAACTTAGTAATGTCACTTGAGTAATGAGTTAACCATTTAAGCAAAGAGTTGTTGAAGTAACAAGGTTCATTACTTTAGTTATTTAAACGAACAAAATGTTAAAATAATTCTCTTTCATTTTAAGTTTCGTCACTCAAATGCAAAAGGAACTTAAGAGTACAATTTTATGGTACAAATAAAGTTAAATTCAGTTGATATTATTTTTAACATCCCCTAATCTTATAGTGTGTAAGACTTTTCCGTAATTTTTAACAACTTTACCACAAAAAATAGTAATTTTTAAAATGATATATTTTCTAAATGTTTTTAGACTATTCATATTTATTTTATTAATTAAATATTATATTTGAAGAAATTTATAATCATATATTTATTTGATTTATTTTATTGTTTTTTGAATAGTGTTATATTTAACTATTTATTTTAATAAATACAATAGCTAATACAACAAAAATGTAACATCTACTTCAATATGCATTAATTATGTTTACTCAAATTTTTAGATATAAAATAAGATTAACAATAATATATATAATACGAAAAATATAATATTCGAAACCAAAAAAAAATGTAATCAAATTTTTAGTTAAATTTTCAGTTGAAACTAGGAACATATATTATTGATTTCGATCTAAAATTAAAATGGATAAAAAAAGCTTGGTCCTACATGATTCTATATAAGATCAACAAACCAACAAATAATTTAGTCCAATTTTTTTTTTAAAATAATAATTTCGTTTTTCTTAAATGATTGTTTTCTAAAATTAAATCACATAAATAAAATTAATTTCAATCATTGTATATTGTAATTGAATATATAAACTATAATATATACATATATATATATATATATATTAATAAACCATTTTTAAAATTATAATTATATTGTTTTGAAAAACAAACTTATGGGTCATGGGTTGAAAAGGTTGAGAAATGAATTTATTTCAATTTATAGCACTATTTTTGTAGTGAAATGAAACCTATTTAAGAAATTATTAAAGTGGATTGATGATGTTAAACTTAAATTCGGAGCTCTATATTTTGAGGTGGTTGCTTAAAAGTGGTGGGTTGCTGTCAGATCCATCAATTAGTAATGAACTTTCACATTGGTAAAGATTAAATGTGGGTTAGAATAAATAAAGTAAATGATAGTAGAAGAAGGAGAGATGTGTGTTGGAAGAATGCATAAAAAAAGGAAGATGGAAGATGATGATAGGGTTTGAATATTGAATGTTGGGAGTAGGGTTTGGATTAAAAAGAGAAAAAACACAGAGATAACGACTAAAGAAAAATGGTACAAAGTACGAAGGAACGGTCCCTGCTCCCTGCCTCTCTCTGCTACACTCTACGGCTAACATCATTCAACCTTATTATTATTATTATTAATTATTATTATTTATCATTTTTTATTTTTTAATTAATTAATAATAATATATAAAATTGATGGCACCTCAATTTTACTCCAAAGGCCAACCATTCCGTTTTGGGGGCACATCGTACACCTTTCATGCCTCTGTCACGTACCCATCTCACCCCATTAAATTAACCATTTTTATTTCTTTTATTCGTCTTATAATAATAACATCACATTGCTTTCAACCTACCACCAAACCTCTTCCTTAATTCAAAATCATCAACTTGTTCCACTCTTTATTATATAATTTGACTGCCATTTTAGTCAAATCCATTATTCACTAAAATACTCACAAGTGCTTGCAATATCATCTTATTTTATTACTAGTACAGACATTAATGTAGTTTATTAAAACATAAAAAAAAAAATCATATTTCATCAAAGCCTAAAAGTTAATTAGGTTAACTTTTTCTAAAAGTGAAACCGTTATATATCTCCTCGCCCAATATTTTAACCTAAAAAATCTAGTGTTTTAGTCGTTTCAATGTACACGATAAATATTGTTTACCAACTTAAATTTATAATAAATAAATGTATAAATTATATTTTGTCTTTTATAAATTATTTACATTATGATACAAATTTATTTTAAAATAATGTCATTCTGTATAGATTTTTTCACGTAAAAAATACTGATTGAAAAATGGCTGTAAATAATGAAATTAAGAAGGGTTAGATTTGGTGGTAAGGTAAGAAGATAAGATTTTTTATGTAAAGTGAGACTGGGAACAGGTGAAGCGTAGATGAAAGGTGTAAAAGCAGAATAGGAATAGGGTAAGTGAGGTGATGTTTGGGAAGCGTTACAGTACGTGTGGTCGCAGTGAATCCTAATGGTTTTTTGTCTCCCCCAAATGTCGCAGGCCCAAAGTCCAATCAGCCCAATTTCCAATACCATCATTACCACCATAACAGCTTTGGTACCCACTCTGATCTCACGGCAGGGAACGCCCCTTCCCTCATCAGACGCTCATCATTCCATCATACGTAAACCTCTCTCTCTCTCTCTCTTCCCTTTTATCGTGTCCTTCCTCTTGTATTTGTCTTCTCCTAAAACGTCACATTCATACATTCATACAACGACAAAATAAAAAATAAAAAATATACAAAGAAACATTGTTTGACTGTAACAAGATAATTTTATTTTTAACTGTTTAGTATTATAACAGAAAACAAAAATATATATATGATATGATAGAAAAAGAAGAAATGAAGTGGAATGTCATTTGTGACATTTAACTATTTAAGGGTCTGTGTGTGCAGAGAAAAGCTGCTCTATCATTTCCAATTTCCACCTCTTCATCTTTCAAGGGAGTTAGATGCAGGTGTATGTAAACTATTCCAACTTCAGAGTCTCTGAGGTGTGTGTGAGTGTGGGGGGTTCGGATCTCATACGTGTCATTGGGACGTGTTGCATGACTAAGCCCTTTCTCATATCTTTGCCACACACAGATTAAGTCATAGAGCTTTTATAGGACTATCACTTTGTTGCGGTTTTCGTCTAAATCTTTCTTCCTTTTTTCTTTTCTCCTCTTTCTCCATTTCAACATCTTACTTTTCTCATTTAAAACAATTACACATAACATTTTTTAACTACTAATTTCATACGTTAATATGCCTGTTATTTTTTCCTTTTATTTTGAGATGTTCTTGATAGGTATCAATTATCAAACCCTAGTAATTGAATTGTGGATGGGTGGGTGGTGTGGATCGTATATAACAGTCCTTGGTTTTTCCTTTAATGGGTATCTCTCTATTCCTCCAGATCTGATTCAATTACCATTTTTTTCCCCTTTTGATTTTTCAAATCCACTTTTCCTTTTTGTGAAGCTTTCCAAATTTGGGCAGTCATTTGCTTTTTTTCCACTTTGTTTTTCTTTCTTGGAACATTAGAAGAAATTGACAGAAGAGAGTGAGCACACAGAGGAACCAGATATAGTTATATACTGTTACTTTTGCGTGCTCACTTCTCTTTCTGTCAACTTCCAGTGCTGGAAATTACTTCCAATCTGGCTCTGCTTTGTTCCAATTCCCACCAAACAAACCCCAACTCAACCCCACACACTCTCATCATGGACCTCATCTCAACAACAACATCATCTTTCATGCCTCACAACAGGTTCATTATTTATTAATTCATTATATCAAACAGTGAAAACCATGTCGTTTTTGCGTTTCTTTGTTTCTTTCCCTATTTTTATGTTTCGGTTTCATGATCTATTATATTACTCATGATTCAATTTTATATTATCTGTAATTAGACAGAAAGCGTGACTTTTGATAGCGTGGCAGAACGAACTCCCTCATTAACAGTGCAGGTTAATTAGCGGCAATTTTTTTAATATGTATAGCATGGGACCATTCACGTCATTATGGTCCTCACAATTTTATTTTTTTTTATCAACGTTTCTTGCTCTCTCTGTCTAACATTGTCTTCCTGATTCCATGTTCATCGTTCCCTATATTTTATAATTCTTGCACATGCGAACGAGGTTTATTTACTCCGTAAGAGGTACCGATTCCTGTTGACTAGTTTTTGTGCCCACTTCAGGTTAGCTAGATTCTAGTATCTTGGACTTTTGGATGCGTGTGTTAACAGGTTTTGGTTGGCTTATCTGTTAAACCCTATCACCTTAACTGTAGTGTACCTTGTTTGTCCTCAGCTACGACAAAGTTGTTTGAGAGTTTGGGAATGTGAACACTGTTTTGATTCCTGTTGCCTACTAATACTTTGATTCTCTCCTTGCTAACTATTTCGGAGATTTTCTTGTTAAGTTTTTTTTTTTACTTTTGAATTTTGTAGTGTGGAAATAAATGTTTCGATTGATATTCTGCACAAGCTGCACACTGATTTTCCGAAATTGATGCAGATTTAAGCTTAGGCTTTGATCCTTCTTATTTCTTGTGGATGTTAGAAAAGAAGCATCATTATGTTGTTACTGTTTACATTTTTTTTTTCTTTTTGGTGACTACTCCTCCCACCCCTTTTCTGTTAATTATTAGAAATACCTTCTTCAAGTTGATAGTGGCATGATTGAACGGGGATTAAAATGTTTTATAGCGTGAATCATGGAGAATTGAAGAGGTTAATTTTCAGTCAGACATAGTATTTGCCTATTTCTCTTTGGTAAGCATAGGCTAATTAATGCAAATTCATTTCTATACTCCTGTTACTTACATAAAATCAAATGATATTAACTACTCTTAGCATAGTAACCAACTACCACCTCTACATAGTGGTTTCTAATGCCAATTGTCCATTCTACTGTTGTGAAGATTAACAATTTAATTATTTTCCCTTTTATTGGAGAGTGGAGATTACTGATCCATTTATTTCCTCAATAAGGTTTTCGGAAAAAAAAAAGAGTTTTGGTGATATGGTCTATATTTATGTTGGTTTGTAAGCACTTTTGTATTATTATTCATCTTTAAATGGCAATAAGATTTTGTAGTTTTTAAATTCAAATAGGGATTCAAAGCTTCTATATATGTTGATTTAATAGCTTTGGAATTTATCTTTTTATGGGGTTTTAATATGAACCACCTATCCTTTTCACATTTATTATGGTTTTCCTTTGATGGAGACAATATATATCCTATTGGTGAAAAGACAACATAGAATATGCTTGCATTTTTGTTTTATTTTTTATTTTATCTTCCTGGAGTTATTTAGATTCAATTCTATTTATATGCCATGTTCTAAAGAATATGCACCACAATTTTCTATATATTACCACATTTATAACTATTATAATTTAGATACACAAATTATAAAACGAGGGCAAATTTGAAGTTTTTGTCGCTACAATTTGAAACTATCCCTTGAACCCTCAATCAGGAATTGTAGTTTTCTTTTCAGGTGTGTGATTAAGTGATATGGATTTCACATGTATAAATGATGAACAAGATTTACGCTTCCGTTAGATTAATTTACCAATGATTTTTGGTCGTAAAATCGAATCAGAGATCTTTCAATTTGGTTTGTAATTCTGAAAAGAGAAGCTATGAATTATGGTCATGATTATTGTAAGCATTTGTTCTTATATAACCACATGGATTATTGATTCATATAGCAGTGGTTTGATTCATTGAAAAACATTTCACTCATACGGTTGATTCTATTTTGTAGGTAACAGGTTGCTACTCAAGTAATGATTTTTGTCTTGTCATTACAGTATACAGTAATTGTTCCCTTCCTAGGTCAGATAACCAAACATTTACTTAGATTTGAGTAATGATAAGAGTGGACTCCATAGAAGAAAAATAAAAGAAAAAATGATAAACGTGATAAAACATGAGATAGAATGAAAATTGAATTGGAAGTGGAATGGAAGCGGAAGCAAGTAAATGTTAAGATTTCTTTCAGATTCTATGACTTCTGTCTGAAGTGAAAATTGTTTTAAACATTTTCATTCCATGGCTTGCATTTTGCATAAGCCACAGAAAATTTGTCTTCAAGAGGTTAAAGATTGCACGAGTCAACTCATTCTTCAATATTTTAAACATTTGTATGTGGAAGCGTGTAAAATCTAGTTTAAAATTGAATTGAGAGTCTATTTGATTTCAGAAAAGGTTTTCTGTTTTTTTACTTTTCATTACAAAAATGACACTCATTTTTACATTTTTAAACAAAATTTTGTAAATAGAAAATAAAATTTCATTTCAATTAAAAGTAAAAGTAGAAAGCTTTTCCAAACCAAATGGCCCTAAGTTTAGTTAATTGGATTTCATTTTCATTTCAGAACTGACATTTTTATGTTTTGATTTTCCAAAGAGTTTCACTTCAAATTTGTTATTTTTTCTTATCAACTCCTATCATTGTTTATAGCTCAAAGTGGTTGTTTCAATAATCTGTCCACATATTTATGTTTCTTTTATACTTTATGATAATTCGAGACCATGTACCTGCTCTATTTATGCGTAATCTTATCTAATCTTAGCAGTCACAGTTAACAGTGTTCCACTTTTGATTAGACATTCAAACAGTGATTGATCAGGACATAGTTTTAAATTCGATTGTCTAATTGTTCTTTCTACAAATGTTTAGGCTAATGATTCAGGCTCTAAAGTATTTTTGTATACTAATTTTTTTTTCTAGTTCACAAAAAGTCTTTGGTGGTTACTAAGCTTGCATCTTCATTTAACAGAATATCCTTCCACGTTAATACTTTTTAGTAAAACTTTTCCAACAATTTATGGGACTTTTAGAAGAGCTATATACAAGCCTTAAGAGTTTATGAAAGTGATTTAGGTCATTTTAATATATTTATTTTACCTTATTTTAATAAACATTACAGCTAAACTTATAAAAAATAACTAAGATTATTTTGTGAATCTTTACAATGTAGCTTACAATCCAAGCTCTTATTTGAAAAGTCTTTTTAATGAAGAGTTAAGTTATTCACCAAATTAAACACACCCTAGCATGTTATAGGGATATGTTTGTATTTGTAATGGTTCAAGATCCATCAAATGACATTTGGAGCTCAGTAATAAAGCATCAAAGTAATGAAAGATAGCATTGAGACAATAGCTTCATTCTCGGTATCATGGTAAAATCTATCAAGTTTTCAGCAAAAACCAGTAATTAGGAAAAGTATTGTCCAGATCCTCTTTGTCTAATTGATACTTTTTCTCGAGTCAAGTACTGTTAATTATTATTTCAGAATTGATATCCACTTCCATCAACACATGCAAAATTTGTAATCTTGATTTGTCTGCTCTCATCATCTTTACTGTTGCCCTCAGTAGGTATTTGAATTTTTAGCAGGAGTTAATTATAGTCTGAGTTATTATAAATCATATACATAGTTTTTTTTTTTTTTTCTGCACAAAATAGTCAACATGGATTCCTTGTAACTTGAACATTTAATAATTTTGTTTTGGGCTTTCATTGACATCTAGTTCCTTTGGACTGACACTTAATTTGGGGTCTGCTAATGAAGAGTTGGATTCATCCTAATTACTAAATATGGATTGAGAATATTGTAATTTTAAAATTGTGGTGAATTATTGTGTTGATGCCTGTGACACTAGTTCAGTTAGTTGCTGAAGAGAAAGCAAAAGCCACCCTTGGATTGCAGTGGGGTAGCTGACAAAAGGCAAAGGGAAACAAAGTACTTGTGCTGACGATACTTTGGGTTTGTGGTCACCCTTCTGAAGAAAATCTGTTACCTTGTTTATCTGTTTATTAGTATGTGAATAGCCCTTACGTTGTACCTTCTTTATTTGCCTTGTGGTTGTTTGGAAAATAAATGAAAAGGGTTCTTTCATTTTGTTTTGGATTGTGAAGACCTTCAGTTTCGGGCATGAGAAGGAAGGATACAAATAGTATAGTTTTTGAATGCTGAAGACAACAGTAATGAGTTGATAAGAATAGAATCTGGCTGCTGTATTTCAAACCATTCACTTAGAAGTGCAAACACGACATATGTAAAGCATAGTTCGTGATGATGGGTTGTGTGAACTTGTGGTTGTAATTGCTGTTCCCTTCAAATGTCAGTCACTGTACCGGTCGTTGCAAGTTGAGGAAATATGCTACCCATGTCATCATTGAGACTTGGAGATATTTTTGGAACAACTAGTTTGAAGTTGTGGTCAATATTAAACTACCCACTCTCTCAATGTTATTAGCCCCAGTTTTAGGTTTCAGGATGCAAGTTAACTATATAAGCTTGTAATATTGCATGTACAATGGTTATCAATCATCTTACTTGAAGCTGAAACCAATAAATATGACTTTTGGGGTGTTTTTATAATGATAAAAACTGTAGCCTGATGGTATTGATGTATCCTTTTTCCTATCAGAATTTTGTAGTCAAATTCTGAAAGTAAAATTTCCGTTTGTTGTACTTATTTGGTGTTAGTTATTGGTATTCAAACACTCTTAACATTTGATTAATTAGATGACATTACTTTAATTAATAATAATAGAGGTTGGATCATATAAAAAGAATTATTCTTTTTGATGAACCAAGAATTGAATAGTCTTTATATATATATATATATATATATATATATATTATGTATGTATTTAGACATATACATACGCACACCTGTGGATAACTCTATTTTAGACAACAAACAAATCCGTTTATTTGCCGAAAAAAAATTCAACAAAGTTTTTTACTAATATATCCCTTAACCGATAATCAAATATTAGTTATTTCGAAATATAGATCAAGAACTAGTTTTTGACTCTTCTAACAAATATCATATATGCAAATTTCAATAAATTGTGGGAGTGCTCCTGAGAATTAGGGTCTTTTTACTATATTTTTTCTTGCAATCAAATACTGACTCGTCAAGGCTACTCCAACTGCCACTCTTCGGGTGTACACAGCAAAGAGTTTGTTATTTCTAACCACCATATACACACTGTACCTTGATTCATAGATTGATGGCAAAATTTACAGCAAAATAGATAAAAAGGCCAGTATAGCAGGTATATACTCTTTAAGGTATTCTTGTAAAATCTTATTAAACTTACTGTAATCATTTTTATAAAACTAATACTTATTTTATCCAAAAACAATAAATATAATAGAATAAATTCTTATGTTGTCGTGAAAATATGTAAAGATTGATAGTAATTACTGAAGTGGAAATACATCAATTAAATGAAAAGAGAATAATGTCTCAATAAATTTATGATTAACCATAAAAAATACAAATTACTGACAAATTTGATATCATTAAAATTTAACGGAATTTCTCAGAGCCCTTGTGAGGACTCCGTACATATAGGACAGAAGAACAGAAGAACAGAAGAGGGAGTACAAAACTATGATGAGCGTTGCTTTTTAGGCGATTAATTCAGCTTCTACCACTTTGATCTGATCGATCTATTAGTAGACATACTCAAATATATTAGCCACTTTTTGATAGAGCCCCAGCCGCAAAAAGAAGATTCCTTCGAGAAAACTGTTTCAAACAACAGAATGCAAGCGTTAAACATACATGGATGAATCCTACAAAATTATATCAACATTATCCATGACCATGTAATAATCAAGCGTCAAGTGATCTTACCCGCAATGAGTAAACTGGGGTAGATTTCGTAGGCAGAGTTTTCAATGATCTAAGTCTGTTAGCGTTCCCACTTCTACCAACGTCAAAAAGAAATTGAGGTTGTCAACGGGAAACGGAAGATATGGATTTCAAGTTCAAAAATTCAACGGGTTCAACCGGAGTCAAACCAGTTCTAATAAAAAACATTTTTTATTTTTAAATAAATACAATTTACATAGTATTAACAAAAAATATACATAAATTTATAAAAAAAAAAAAATTAAACTTTACTTGAAAGTGTCATAAATCATAACATATAATAAATATGCTACAAATAACAAGAAACAAATCTAATACACCTACTTAATCAACAATAACAAATAAAGTTCATTACCAACTATAGATCTATTAAAATACCCAGCTACAACAACAAAAAAAAACGCTTCAAGAGCCAAACCAGTTGTATCTCTTAAACTGTTGGTTTTCCTAGTTTTTCAATTTGACGGATTTTATCCCGATTCAAATTGAATCCAGATTTTATAAAGTTTTGGACCGAAGACTGGTCACGTTCCTGATTCAACTGGCCGGTTCGGTCTGGTTCTGACAAGGAAGGGTAAGTGAAAATAAAAAATTTCACGTGGTAATTGAGTGTTAATACACCTTTCAATGATACTTCGTGGTAAATATATGATTTATTCATGTAGAAGTTCAGTAATAACTAGACACAATTTATAAATTTTCCCAAGAACTTGGATTGGTTAAAAATAAAAGATTTCCTATGCCAAACGATTCAAAAACAATTGTTATAATAGACGAACTTACTTTTCTTCAGCCCTTGAAACCTTGGTGCTCGTATTTACATCCCACAATTTTACAGTGCAATCAGCAGATCCAGATGCTAGAATAGAACCTTCAGAACTGATACATCCAACCATTATGAATAGCCCGTAAAAGTATTGTTACCAAAGTGATTGCAAACTCAAAAATCTTTAATCTACTTCCTAATTATGATAAAATACAGCAATAGGGGATCACCTGAATGCGAGGGACCAGACACAGGACGTGTGCCCAATCAAAGGTGTGAGACAGCGACCACTAGAGAGGTCCCACATCATGATCGTGCCATCTTCATCACCAGATGCCATATAGCGACCATCAGGAGACATTGCCAAAGACAGAATCATACCCCTATGACCAACAAAAACCCGGACACAATCACCACTCTGCACATCCCATAGTCGAACTGTTTTGTCACTGGAACCAGTTGCAATGTAGTTGCAGTTGGCATGCCATTGCACACACTAAAAATGATCACAAAATAGGTTAAGATTGTTTCTTAATACATAATGATGAGTATAGCTCCTTTTTAACCTTCTAAGATTAGGTGGCAAAATATAGCTTTCGAGACAAATATTTTTAACATATAACCAATTAGGAATTCTTACACTATTATGACTTCACAAGAGAAATAAAAGATAATTTCTCCTATTCAAAACAGACTTCACAGAGCCCTGCTTGATCATAAACTTTACACATAATTAAATCACTGGTATATGAATCCGGAGCAGTCAGTATGTAATTAAAAAATAGCTAGTGGCAAATATAGATCCCATAAAAGAACAAAATCTCGAAAAAAACAGAAGCAACAAAGAATATTGAATGCACTAACTTACATCAACATCAGACAAGTGCCCTGCCATTATTCTTAAGGGCTGTATCCTGTCCATGGACCAAATCCTAGCAGTTCTGTCGTGTGAAGAGCTGGCAAAATAATGCCCTACAGGACTAAACTGCATCCATAAAAAGAAATAAATAACACAGCCTTCCAGAATGTACATGCAGCCAAGAATGACGTCCCAAGGCATGAAAAAAGAGGAATGAAATATATTTGCGCTAAAAAGCAGAATTCTACAAGCTGCAACACGTAATTTGAGGGTACAAAGCACAGCATTGACTCTTCAACAAATCCCACAGATGCATGTCCGTCATATATACAAAACTTTCTTATCGTAACAAACAAAAATTTCATGACATTTTACCAGTTGAAATTCTGAAGTAAATTACAGAGGCAAAAAAGGAAGAACTAGTTTGTATCATTTACATATTATACCACATCAAACATTCAAGAAAATAAACAGGGCGGGATTATAAAGGCTTTCCCTCACAAATATTACGCTAAAAAGACAAGGGAGGCTTTGCTACATCGATGTCATTTGTTAGGCTATCTCTTTGTGCTCTTCATTCCTGTCTTCTTGTATTTATTTTACAAAATAAAGTGGATCACATTAACAAGACATTCGGAGCATATATAGAGACGACTGTGGTCTGACTTGCATATACAATATAATTGTTTAACCAATTAAAGAAGTAGACATCATATTTTAATGTTTAAACTTTAATTTTTTATTCATGCAACTGGTATCTTGTTCTACATTCACTATCAGAACAAAATTTCACAATAATTTGTTTTACCTGAACATCCCAGACAGGGTAATTATGACCCTTATAACAAACAAGATTTGCATTAAGTTTGGTGCTCCATAATCGAACTGCATAAAAATTTAAGATTCACAGGGTTCAGAATTAAAACTATAATATAAAAGAAACAAAATTAGCACGAACAAAAATTGAGATCAAGAAAGTGTACTTGTTGAGTCTGCTGAGGATGACAGGATAAAATCTCCCACAGGACTAAAAGAGGCCGCATAAACAGGTCCTGAATGACCTTGAAACAGTGTATACTGTCTTTTCCCAAAACCTTGCCCAAACATTTGATCATTTGGTGATGTGTCATTCTCACCCTGCGAAAGAGCTAATAATAGCAAAATTGATAACTACACTTCTACAGCATGCAATACCATTTGGTCATGTTCAAAATGCTAGGAAATTGCATGAGCTCCCGTGCACTCAAGCTTGCTTTGTTTTGTTCAACTCAAATCTCAAGTTTGTTATTAGAGCCCAGGCGTTTTACTGATTAACAATTAGAGGGGGAAAAATTTGATCCATTCTTAAACTATTTTCAAACAGATGCCTAAACTGGTCTGGATCACATTCTTAAACCACCAAAACTTTATATTTCTAATGGAATTAAATGCTCATAGACTAAAAGATAATCTACCAGACATTCTTCAACAAAGTCCAAGTCAATAATTCCATCACTAGATGAGTACAAATAGAGGTACTGCTAAGAACCTCTATTCTCTTCATACACGAGTCAGTGAAAAGTATGACTACTATATCACTGAATGTCTTGCTTAAATTAATTACAAGTATATTTCATCAGTGTATTTCTTAAACTATATTTTCGCTGAACCATTGTACTTGATTAACAATATTCACAATTCTAAATCAACGATGCAACAGTAACAGCTAGGTCTCAACAAAAGAAATTTACAAAATACAAACTTACAACTGGCAGGCGGTTGTCCAAGCTTTGCCATATCCCAAACCTGGATATACAATTCAGAAATTACCAGAGAATCAATCAATTAACAACTCCAAAGAAAGAGGGTTTTCTATTTTAGAGGTGGACGGAAGAGGAAATATAGAGAAGAGAAAAACCTTCAGTGATGAGTCAGAAAATCCTCCAGCAATTAATGATCCGTCATGGGATATTGATGAACAGCTTAAACTGAGATGGTATGCAAAAATGAATTAAGCAACAGAAATCCAAACGATATATTGATAACAATAATAAATGTGTTGGAAATTACCCATTATGTGTATTTATAAATGTGTAAAAGCTAACTGACGGCAATGCAACACTGCTGAGCTGTACACGGTTCCTTAAATCCTCAAGGATGGACTGTTCCACCTCAGTTGGACTGCAATTATTCAACAATACGAAATTCAATTAAATGAAATCACAAAAATTCACTACCTTGTGATTGAGATTTTTACATCAATTAGTAATATTAATACCTTGCATTACATGGAATCATTGGATAACAAACTATACAGCAGTGCATCACTTAAAAAATTATGTGCTTTTTGTCCAATAAATATTTTGAATATCTAACTAATTCAAGAACTCAACTACTATTATCTGATTTCGATAGAAACAAACGAAAATATCCCTTTTCCCCTTCAAAATTATGAGGAATGCGGGATCTAAACACTTTATCCACAAATAGAAGAACAGGTGAAAATGTTATGTACTACCTAGCAACCCATCCAATTAGCCCACTTATGCTACCAAATAATCAGTAACAAGTTCAGAAATGACACAGGAGTCGTCTCGTTGGCAGGTGCCAAACATGGAATTCCAATTCAAATTATATCCCATTTAAAGTGTAGGATCATCTGTACATAGTTACATGACCACTCTTTCCATTTAAACATGATTGATGCAGTGCAGACACAGGAGTGCCAAATCAACCAAGTGTTGGACTTGAAACTCCCATTTAAAGTAGAGGCTTTCCCTCTTACATCTTGTCTTTTCTGGATAGAAATATAGTGAAAAGAATGAATTCTTTGGATGAATACAAATGAGAAATGTATCTCTATTTTTTTGGATGAAGAGAAATACATAGAAAGAATAACAAGTGTACACACTTTTTTATCCTTTTTAAGGAACAAGGAGATGAAGGACAAAAATAACACTTAAAAAGAGAAACGAGAAAAAGTCTTTCCATATGAGAATTTGTGGGAAAAAAATTTCTTGCTATCTATTGTGTCAAGCAAATTAATGGGAACTTTATACCTGATCTCCATTCTCTATTTCTTTCCACCCAATTTCAACAGAAATAAAGGGTCCACGGTGGGAAGCCTTGTATTCGCAGAGAAACTGGGTAACCCAACTTCATTCTTAACTTCCCCATGTTTATGGTCGTATCTAGAGTTTCTTTTTTTGGAGGGTTTCTTATCCTCCTATTTGATGTCACCCCTCCCCCTTCTAACAAGTTTTCTTCATTTTACAACCCCCAAAAATACAAAAAACAGTCATGCCCACACCTCCACAAAATTTTCAGGTTAAACTTTCTTCCTGTCTGGTCCAAAACAAGCATTCAACCTAGAGCTAAAAAGAACACAATGCTAAACATCTATAACAAACTGAAAATTCACTGACGGAGCCCAGCAAACATAAATTCACTCAGTGATATGCATTAATCTAGGTTCCACTCAACTAACTGCAGGTATCAAACAAAACATTGCAGGAAATAGAGCCCAGTCTGGGAATTTGATAAATTCTGTAAGCTAAAGGACTCACTTTTATTCCAACTACAACAGGAAAGGAGCCCCACTAAATTTAGTTTTGAAAATATGTCAATGACTAAATGAAGATTTCTTTTATTTGACTATATGGCTAAACAAAAATGGCACTAACAAAATAATAGGGAAGAAAAATCATCAATAAAAGAAAAACCCTTTCTAGACAACATATGCTAAGCAAATGACTTCTTTGCTCCTGCTTTAATGCCATCAATTATTTTAGAATTGTGTCATTCACATTAGCTATACAATTTCGAATGAAAATAAACCAACATAATGCCTTCATTTCCTTCAGCTCTGATCCTCATCCTATTACTAGTTTAAAAAAGCATGTTAAATAAAGATATGAGATTGAGAGAATACATTATGGGTAAGGGGAGTTCAGGCTTAACTCGAGGAGCTGCAGGTACAGTATTAGCTTCAGGTTTTGTACTCTTTCCAGTTGCACTACCACCCTTGTCCTTTTTTACTTTTTTGACTGAACCACCACCACCTTGCTTTCCCCCTTCAAAGGATCTTTTCTAAAAGAAAAATATTTGAAAATTATAGTGAAAAAACACTCAAATAAGACATCCTAAAATAGAATCCATGTACACACTCTGTTTGAAAGGCCTACATTCTAGAAATAAAAGGTACTGTATATCCTCATATAATATAAGCATAAGTAAAACTTGATAAATTAACCAGGTCATGTCAATTTTATAACAGATATACCTTAGTCTCGTCATTCTCACCCTCTTTTGCTTCCCCTTCACCCTTTTCAGAGTCTGAAAGCAAGGCCCCTGCCTTTTCCAGCCGTTCTTCAAGAGAGTCTTCAAGTAACTACACGAGAAACACATTTAGAATTAAATCAGATAATTACTGAATCAGTCATTAATAATTTAAATAAGTAATTTCATCCATTTGAAAAATAGAATAAAAAACTCCTTTTGAAAAGTGTCCAGGAAATTGTAAAACTGCTGTCACCTAGCTAACACTTTATTTCTTGTTTTGAAACAACATATATGAATAAAAAATTCTAACAAACAAAATTCACCATTTACTGTAAAAATTATTCAAAACAGAAAACAAAACGAAAATAAACAATACCTAGACCTTATTAGTGAAAGCAGGGAATTCAAAAAAATTTCAAGTGTTTCTCACGCTATAAAGACACTTTCATTACACCAAGCTTGCATATGTAAATAAATACGGTTGTATACAGGAACAACATAACCAGGAAAACTCGTAACTTTATCAAAATTTGTAGAAATAACAATAGACTCACCCCCCAATGAATTTCTTTTTGATTTGTCCGGTTAGCTGCTTCCTGGCTGCTTCCAGTAAGGGTAACAGCTTCCGGATCATCAGAAATTAAGCTAGGTTGTCCAGGGGAAACTACATTACAACAAAGGAGAATGAAGTGTATGCAATAACAAGAAGTTCAAATGAGCAGATGCAATCTACAATGAATAAAAGTACCTTGAAAGTTAATATGTTCATTTATGATACCAAGTATGGTGGTGGATTGCGTACTGTGTAGATGTTGCAACAGAAGCTCATAGGAATACTGCCAAAACATCAACTGCTATCAGCTTTCCCCATATATTTAGCTCCATTTTAATGGGAAAACGTAAAGACCACAGTGATGGTCCGTGTGTTTCAGAAGACGAAATAAGCCATCCTTCTTAACATAGTCCAAAGACATTGAGGATAGATGAATTTCATATATTTATAAAATAAAATATAAGCTAATCTTGTGTCTAACACCTGCATGATTCTTCCGTTAAGCCCTTGCTTGAGCCAAATCCACCACGATAAAGGTAATCAACAGCAATGACATACCATAAATGCCCTTGCTTGAGCATACTAACCTTTTATCGAAGTTTCAGTTTATTTATTTACTTATTCCGTAAGAAAGATTCCAAAGGGTGTGTGCAATTTGGCTAAGCACATTAAGTTAAACCCCAATAAAAAAAATCAAACTACATTTAAATCCAGAAAGCTTTAATGCAATTGAGAGCCTAGTATAACGAGACCTTCGTTTCACTACAACCAGTAAAGTTTATCCAGGAAAAAAAAATTACTCGATGAAAACCTAGTGTCAAGGCCAACTTCCACAATGAGAGATGAGTTAGTTAAACATTTCATAGAATATTAATATTCCGCAAATCTGAACTTGGCTTATTTAAGATGCAACATTATATCCACCATTGCATTCCCTGACTGAAGCAAGTACATTGTGGCGTAGAGACACCAGGTATGCCAACGTATCCTCTATATGCCTCTTTCAAATTCACCACCCTCGGTGATTCAGTGTGTGAATGTACCACAACTAAGTTTGTGCAAAATATAAAATGAGAGGGTGGAAAAAAACTTATACACATTAATTTTATAATAAAATTATGCAATGACTAGTATCACAAACAAGCAGCCATGATCCAGCATATAAAACCAACAAATTGGAATAACTAGCAATAAAGAGTTGAACCTACACCAACTCAAAACCTAAATGAAAACCAAATTGCTATAAATCGATTTGCATTTAAGTTATAGGCATGAGCCCAACATACATTATGACCTGAAAACCCCCAAGGAACAAAAGCATCACAATTATTGGTCCAATGTAATCATGATTAAACAGTAAGTGAAGAAGCCACAGAAGGGGCAAGGAACTAGAATTCTGGAGGTTGGAGAAACTAGTTGACTGAGATGGTTTAATTTGAATATGTGGAAACTAAAAAAAAAGAAAAAAAAAAAAAAAAAAAATATATATATATATATATATATATATATATATATGTGTGTGTGTGTGTGTAAAAAGGCAATCACAGCGCAGCTGATAAACAAATCTAGGAGAATCAATTTGTTACCTCACATATCTTTATGTTGAATTTGCTCTGTCTAAGAGAATGAGCGAATTCCATTTCCTGCACAAGAAATTACATTACCGTAGGAATATTTTACACTAATTGCTAACACAATCAACAACATCGACAAAATTAAAAGACCAATACAAAACTTTAGACAGCAACCAACCTGCAGATGGGTAGGAGAAAGTACTCCTTCCAACTTCTGAAGGTCACGCAAGTGCATCATTTCGTGGTCTTCACGGAAAGTATTGAAGAAATTCCGAGCTGAAAACAGCAACCACAGTCACACACCAGCACAACAACAAAACAAAACACATGCTGCCATGCACAAGTGCCCCCATATAGAACACATCAAATTACCTTCCTGAACGTGTCCTTTCGCCACAAGGTCCATGAAACAGTGGATGAACACGGGATAAAGCACGCGAAGCAACTCGTGCTGCAGGATTACGGCGAGAAACGTAACAAAAACGCGCGAAAACCAAAACGGGGAAAAAAGGATAACGGAAAGTGAAAAGGCGCGCATTACCTTGTACAAATCCAGTGAAGAATAAGTCCATGTTCGCAGTTTGCTGTAGCCGTCGTGGAACCTAGCGGGACCACTCTCCAATCTGCAAAACATAGGGTTTGAAAGAGGGAAAGTGAGTGCGGTGAGGAAATGAAGCGTGAGCAGAGGGTAACGATAAGAGGTTGGAGAAGGGAGAAAAGTACTGAGAGAAGGCGAGGAGGTGGTTGGCAATGTCGGGTTCGAGAAGGGAATTACTGGAAGAGGAATTGGAGGTTTTGTTGTGCTGAAACTCTTCCTGAAAAATCTTCTCGGTTTGCGTGAAACCTTTCTTCTTCAGGTACGCCGTAACATATCCAACTATTTTATCGTCCTCCATTCTTTGATCTCACTCGTCAACCCCTTCTTCTTCCTCTTCCTTCTTCCACTGCGCTCTGTGCCTCGCCAATGCAGTTTTTCTTTGTAGAAATTTGATTCTTCCTTGGGCCTATTTCGGGATCAGATAAATGGGCTTGGGCTGGACTGGAAGGCCAGCTAGTGTTTTTGGGCTTAAACTCGTATTGGGCCAGACTAATTTTTCATTTTTCAAATAAAGCGCGCGGTGCATGAGACTTATTGAAATTTGTTTTTCTTTCAAACTGAAACAATACATAATTTTAAAATAATAAAAGTTTAAATTTCGTAAAAATATAAAAAAAAACACAAATATACAAAAAACTATATAAATATGTGCATATAGTTTTTGTATTTTTTTAATATTATTTTAAGTGGTTTAGGTAAAGGAAACAAGACAAATTTAGGAAAGTGATGAGAGACTGATACACAAGTGTTAGCAACAGATGTCCAAATACGTGTCGTTCTAAGGTTGAAATGAAAATGAATGATATGAAAAAATTGAGTGTTTGGAGATGACAAGTGTCCAAGTTGGTAGCTTGCATTATTGTGAATTTGATAGTGATTTTCCGTTCTCATTGGAGCATGCTCAAACATCGCTGTATTGCTACGATTTGAGGGCCACTCTAGAATTCACTCGAAGGTGATTAACAAAACCATTTTATTTATTTTAATACATGCTTGTCAAATATATAATCATTTACTAAACCTCATTTCTTTTTTTTTTTTCTTCTATTTACTCCAACATGAGATGCAATAATAATTTGCACTTACCAAATAAAGAGAGGGAAAGTGTTGAGAAAGAATGGAAAGTGGAGTGACCAAAAGTAAATGGCAACCTTCTATTAGCTACCGACTAATCGTCATCATGTTAGGCTAATGCAATTCCATTAACACTGAAATCAGCAAAACATCTTGTCTCATATATTACCAACTTTTCTTTTGCATGTGACAAATAAAATTTACCACCAATAGACTCGAGACATGTATTTCAATAATTGAGTTTGAATGTTTTAAGTAAAGGTGCAGTTTCAATTTTCATAAACAAAAACATATTACACGAAAGAGATGTCTTATCAAAAGTTTTAGTAAATTCTGTTTAGTGGAAACTAGTGAAAGAATGAGTCGATACGTCATACCAAAATAAGTAAATTCCATTTAACCATATTTTAAATAATCAATTATAAGAGTTAGTATCATTTTGTCCCATTTTGTTGTTTCAACATAACATAGAGATACCCATTAATATTTCATACGTTTCGGAATTTCGGTTTATGATATTTCTCTAGATTTGCAAATATTTACATTAATGGCAATGTTTTATTAAACCAATAAAAGGTAAAATGTGTTTTTCATCAATTTTAAAATATATTAAATACATTTCTACAAAAAAAATCTTCTTATCAAGACCTTAAAGATGAAGATGACTGATTCTATGGAGTAATGATTGTAAAAATGAACATTTTCATATACCGTAAAAAACTACAGCTCTATCAAGATTATTAAATTTGACACCCAACCACATCAATTAACCATCTTTCCATAACCATTACTACTACAGTTGTTCAATACTTTTTCAGATTTAATTATGAGTGAAACATAAACATGTAACATAGATAAAAGTTCTAGTCATATTATGTATGATTTGAACATCCATTTAATGACCTTACTGATGGATGATGTATCTTCATGAGTGAATAATATATATATCAAAATATACAATCTATCTAAATATATTATTAAAAATGATAATGAAATGACCGATGTAATAGACACATAAAAAATATTTATTTTTTGTGGTAGGGAACAAAAAGAATGATTCAGGTATTTTGAGGCACATATTGTATTTATTCTTTCTCTCATCTGTCATGGAATTCTGGTATTTTCATTGTTGATGGTAATTGAGTTGTTCGGATTGCAGTCTCTTTTCTTGGGATTTTTTTTTTTTTTCTGGTGATTGTATAATATAGGTATATACCTTTTATCTATTACAACCACGTGCTTGTTTTGTTTTAGAATTTTCTTTTATGGCTTTTATTGATTAAAATATTATTTTAACCGATATAAATTTCTAGATAAATTCTCTTTAACTTCAACGAACTCGAGTTTATGAGAATTAATAATAAAATAACTTTTTTATAGATGAAAAAAATTATGCAATTTTTCTTTTTACAGGAGATGGTCCTATAAATTGCACTTTGTTTCTTCTTATTCAAATTTCCCACTTATTTGGGATAGGGAATATTTATAAATTATTATTGTAATTTTAAAAATTTTGATTGGATATACATGAATTTTGTAAAAAAACAAAAAAACATGAGATACTAATTTATGTGAGAATGAGATTGACAATGAGGAGAACATGTGCAACTAATTAATCTTGATTAAGTGTGAAGTGTAATGTGTTTGAAGACAGGTGTGATTGGATGGGTAAGTAAGAAAGATACAGTTATGGTGGTTTGAAAGGTGGTCCATCCTACTGCACCAAACATGAAAAGGACTGCACCACTTAAACAATAAAAGATTGAGCTAAATGCTATTTATTATTTACCCAATAATAATAGGTCTGTCCTAAAACAAGAGAATAACTTAGAGATTAGTTTTTTAATTACAAAAATAAAAGAGGATTCATTCATATGTGACTGGGATAAATTAAGAATGTCTAAAACGAATTAACATAATTAAAGATAATAGATTAGACAAGACTAGTAACATAAGATGGGATTATATTCTTATTTACAAAACACAACAAATGTCTTCTTCTCCTAAGTGTATAACACTTGCACACTTCTTCGTTATGGGATGATTTTGGTCTCAACCCCTAAAACAAAACCATTTATACTATTTTATTCTTGGAAGACAATAAGAAGAGAGGGATTTGTGACATTGACAGAAGAAAAGTGACATTTTGGGACCACAATGGTATTTCATCCATTTTTATACGTAAAATTATTATTATTATTAAACTTTTAGGTGTCAATCTTCTTATGAAATATTAATATATTTTTTATTTTGAAATATAACTTTTTTTATTTATGAAAACTTATAATAATTTTTATTTTAATTTGAAATTTATTTTAAATCTAAGTTATATTTGAAAAAATTATTTTTATATCAAAATTTTAAAAAAATATAAATTATCTTTAAAAGTAATACCATTTTAAAAGTTGGAGTACCGATTTTATCTTTAAAAAAGGTTTTGAAATATTAAAGAAAAAAATATTTAAATTATCATTATTTTTAACTTTTACGTAGTGTGAAATTATTGAACGCACCAATGTTTCAAATTCATCCTTAAATTAAAACAAAAATCTTAGTTATCTTTGTAGTTTTAAAAAAAAATATTATGATTGCTTTGCCACTTTTCTGAAAGATAATTTTTGTTTCTTATTTTTGCAATGTGTGATTCATCAGTTATTTTATTTTGTTCAAAATTCAGTTTTTAGTAGTTTAATTACTTTTCTTTTTCTACTAGAGAGGACCGGGTATGAATATTTTTTAAGGATGAAAATATTGTAATCTCATTAAAACATAATTACGCAACTTTTATTTTCTCAGCTGTAACATTATAAACTGAAGTTTAATAACCAAAAAATTGTTTTGCTAAAATATTTAAACAATTTCAACAACTTAACTTGATAGTAATTCTATCATTCACCGACAACAAAGTTGATTTTAAATTATATTAACAAAATTAATTATAAAAAAATTATTTTTAAACATTATAATATTTGCTTTAAAATATAATTAGCAGTATTTAATAAATATTATTTTCTGTAAATTTCTTAATATATAGTTTAATACGACAAGGCATTAATTTATGCTATTTGTATTTCTTTTAGTACCATTAATTTACGAAATAAAAAAATTAAAGCCACTAATATCAGTATTTGATGAAATTTAAAGCCACTGTTTTTTATGAACATTTTAATGTTATATTCTTAACTCAAAAGGTTTTTAATTTATCTTTCTTGGCAAGGTTGGTTGGTGTATTAATTTATTATAATTTATAACCCCCTTTGACTGTTCTTTTAAGTTTATGTAATTGGAAGATAGAATGTAAAAGTCATCCAAAGTTGAACTTTCCTTTTAGAAAGTGATGTGAGAATTTTGGGTTTTGGAGGGAGTAGCTCACTTTTGGGACCAAGCTTTGTGTCTCCACTTGTATTGGAATCTATCACTTGTATCTCTCCACAAGTATAATCATATAGCAAAGATAATTTTTCTTTAATGTCATTAGTTGTGATCTAAATAATAGTTATACAAAATGTTGGTTGGGACCAATTCTTTTGTAGTTTTTTCATTTAAAATTGGTTTGAATTTTTTTCAATTTTTTTAAAGCAGTTCGTTTCGATTGAATGATAGAGTTGTGATTAACTTTTTTTTTTTTTAGAATTGATTATCATCTTTAATTTTTTATTACTTATGTTGTATTAAAATATTTGAATCTTGATTAAGTGCAATAGGTGTCATTCGGTCCATAATATCTATTAAAGGTAAATTTGTTCCCTCACATACTTGTATACTCGTGATGTTCAGTTTTTTTTTTCATTGGCACTGAGTCTAACCTTGATAAAAACCTTTTTTTTTTTTTTTAAATAAAAATTATGGACTTATAAACCCATCAAACATCTTGTTGGTTTTAATAGAGGTTCTTTATCTTTTTTTTTTTTTTTTTTTTATCTTGATGTATTTAAAGGAATTTCAAAAAGCATTTATTCTGGACCTATTATGGAAAAAATCAAATTGTAGTTGTAAAAACAAAAATAAATAATTGTTAACCATAAATGATAGAACTCAACTAATTAATTATGTAAATGAATGTTTAATTTTATATTATTTCTTTTCAGGTTTACCAATGAGCTACAGACAGTTTTAAAAAGATCGAGGTGGATTATAATTTTTATATGGAATAGCAAAATATCTTAGGACGTTATCACTACAAATTAAAATAAACTGTATAAAATGTGTAGTAATAAAGAAGAAGAGAACCCATTATTATTAGTCTTATTGATGAAAATAAATTTGTCATGTTGAATTAATTTTGACTTTTAAGTTTCAATTCAATATTACTTTTTGCCTTCAAAATATTATAAAAGTCACTTTAACAATTGAGTTAGTCATGAAAAAAAGTGATAATTCTTTTGATTGAAAATTGATTTTACGTTGTTGGTTGAAGTCTTTAAGAAATCTAATATAATATGCTTTTCCTAAACTTTGAAAGAAAAATATATTTATTATTTATTTATTTATAGTATTTCAAGAATTTTCACACTTCATGTATAAAGAAAATTTAATAAGTAGGATGATAAACTAACAAATTTAGGAACGGACTTATTTTAAAAACTGAATTGACTTTCAAAATTTATATTTTTAATCTCTTATGTTTACACTTTTTTTTTAATAATCTTCTTTTACTTTAGAAGTAGATGATTAATAAACTTTAGAGGTAGATTGAAACAACAAAGTTCTATAATGATGTTTAGAAAAAAAAAAATCATTTATAACAAAAATCAATTCACCATAAAAGATTCTACAACATGTAACTATCACACTTTTTACTTCCTATGGTTAAGAACAAGCCGAAACTATTATGTCTGTTTTCTCTCTTGTTTTTGCCATTCATTTTATTTATCTATCATTTAAAAAGTTCAAAATAATGACAATTACCATCTTCTCAACCGTGCCCAACTTAAAAAGGGAAAAGAATCATTGGATATGAAAGGTCTAAGTAATAAATAAGATAAGCTTATACGAAGAAATTTTAATACAAACCAGAACATTCTTACTTTTAATAAAAGAAAGATGAAATAAAAAAGGAGGGGGTTGGAGTCTATATTTTAATTATTTGCACAGTTGGCGTCTATAGTTTAATTATTTGCACTTGAAATCTAAGCAATGGATGATCCCATAGGTGAAGAAAAATTCAAAACTTAGTATAGAATTTAATTGAAGCTTTAAAATGCTGCTTTGGACAAAACACATTGTTATGACCAATAATTTCAATACGATGATGATTAATTATGGAGGTGCACCCGAAAGTCACTGTTTTGATTAATGGCTCCACAATTTATGGAATAATTTCAGTTTAGTTTAGTCACTTGCAAGCTTTGTATAATCCACCTACCTTTCCAACTGGACCATTTCACACCGTTACATTGATTATAATGATTAATGAAATCTTAAGTATATAATAATAACGATGATAATAATAATAATAAATCAACTTTTTATAAACCAAATATTATATGTAATAATATGTAATATACATATTTTATATAATTTTTTAATTTTTAATTATATTTTAAAATGTAAAAGTAATATTAATTATAAATAACTTATTTTTTTCATTGACTAACACGATAATCACACACTATTTTTAATTATTATTCTCTATTAAAAATATAAGATGTCTCTTTCCATATTATTAATAACTTTTTTTATGTATGATAATATAAAAAAGTATTAATCAATTTTGTTATGTATAATCATAATTGAGTTGTGGGCCAAATTGGTGAACTATTCATCAATTGTTTTGTGATATAGTTTTATATTATACATAATGAATATCATATATCGTTGCATAATGTAAACGATTCTGCATATTGGAGATTCATATTTTATGAATTTATAAGCATAATCTTGACAGATATTTATTTATTTATTTTTTAAAAACTACACTTAGATAAACAAATAACAAGAAGACGATAATATTTTATTAAATTTATAGATCCATGAAGGCCCCGTGTTTTCATAATGAATGTAATATTTATAAACAAGGTGGATATGAAATTTATTGCTTAGATTTAAATATTTAGTTTTATCTTAAATTTGATTAAACTTAAAAGTTAATTTTATCAATTTTATTCATAGAATAAATTTAATTAATTTTGCATTAGAATTAAGTTGAATTTGAAGTATATCATCCTAAAAGAAATTTATATAGCACTTTTCATTTTGACTGTGAAGAATAATTGATGTAAACAATGTTTTCTCGTCTTCTTCGTCTTTTTCTTTTAAAAATCTTTGTAAAAGTATTTTATAGTCGTAAATACAAAGATGTTATATATAAGTTTTATATTAATTGATAATCAATGTAAAAAAGTATCGCACTTTTTATATAAATATTATTTATATTAGTTGTATACCTATGGCAGAAAATTTAAAACAACTCACAACAAATTTCGTTTTCATTGATAATAATTGAACATAAATATAAGTACCATTCAACTTTCTTTTAAAACAAAATAAAGATACTTCTATATGATTACTTATGTAGAATTTGTCCTGATACCATATTCAACATGTTATTTTTTTTATATGTTCCTGACGTCATCTAATATATTAAAAAAATTGTTTATATTTTAAGTTTTATAATTTTTAGAAATATAATTTAATTATTTTAATTGTTAAATCATTTAAAGTAAAATAATTAAATAAGAAACTTAAAATGGCAAGTATTTGCAATGCATTTTATTGTGAGGCAATACATAATAAAGAACAGTTTATATTTATTCTATCTGCCAATTGTTCAAATCATACTCGAATGACTTTCCCACACGATTCATTCACTTTTAGTCAAATCTTAATCATAAAGTCATGTTGTGTGTTGTGCCACTTTCAATTGTCCCCTAGCATTACGATTTAAAGTTTTATGCTAATTTATTTTATGGTTTTTACTTGAATCTTCTTCCATTTTTAACACCTTCTTCGTTAATACCTTAATTATCTTTCTTGTTTACCTACAAACTTAAAACCCTAGTACATTGATAATTTTTATGGGCATTGTTTGGACGCATTTTTCTTAAAACTTATTTTAGAAAATAAAAATTTTTAAAAAATTTAAACTATGTTCTTCATATAGGTTATACAAGTTTTACTTATTATAGATTATTGTTTATTGTCTGCAAGTAGAAAATGTTGTCAATAACTAAAGTTTTCAATGTCTTAAAAAGAAAAGAAACTTATTGATAACTTCATTGTCGGTCAGTTTTCTCAATACTTACTGTGAGAATTATCTATGAAAAATCATTATAAAAAATTATCGAAACGTACATGTGTAAAAAATTAGCAATGATTATATTTGTCAATATTTGTTCATAAATATGTTCATTGATAAATATTGATATTTTCAGCAAATATATGTGTGAAAAATTGTCCCCAAATTTTAGTAAAACTACTAACAAGATATACTGGCAGAAAAAATTTCTTGATTCTTGTGAAAATTATCAAAGAATATGATATTTATTTTCATAAATATTCACTTCTTACAATGTAATATATATATAAAAAGTTTTCTTGTTGGTGTTCAGCAATAAGTTTGAACCAAATCATTCCAATATCATCATGCTTGGAATAATGTAAAATGACACTTAAAATGAAAGGACACTAAGTTTAAAATATACCAAATTTGAAATATACTAAGTCTAAACAAAACAAGATTAAAAGTTTTGTAAATGATAAGTAATAAAAGTATATTTATTTTTATAATGCCTAATAATTATAATAATTTAATGTGTTATTATGTTGTTATTGGTTGTCTTGTTGTGGATTGTTTTTTTATTGATTTAGTAAATGTTATGAACAATGTTTTATTGATTAAGTTGCATAAAGTTTTAAGGGTATATTATAAAATAATTTTAACTCCATTCAACCAGAAATGTTCATTTATTTTACAAATATTCTTTACAGGTAAAAAAATATTATTTAAGATGGTAAATATCAAATTAAAATCGAGATTACGAATAAAATTGTAAAATTTTTTAAAAATAGTAAATTATAAAATCGCAATTTATATATTGAATTTTTTAAATATATATACATATATAATATTTTTTATCAATAAAGAAAATAAAAAGAAATAAATAAAAGAACATATTTAAGGAATGTTGGAAGAAAATAAAACAAACGAAACGTGCATATTAAAAGTATTTCAATAAACATGCAAGAAAAAATATTTTTAATTTCAAATTAGATTTGAAAATTATTTTGAACTTTAATTATATTAATATCAAATTTAATTGGGATGGTGATAGACTAATATCAGAGATATTAAAGTAAAAATTTAATTACATTAATTTTTAATTAAAATTTTAAAAAATAACTTATTTTTTATTTTATTTGATTATGTTTACAATCTTATTATTTTATGATTTTGCGTATAATTTGAATTACAGATTTATAATCTTATAATTAAAATATCAATTTTAACCATCTTAATATAAATTAATATTTATGTTTTATGTGAAGGCTATGATGTCTATCTTCCATGGCCAAATTATAATACTATTTATTACTTTTACCACCAATTACTTAAACCCTATATTAAGAATTGATCTTCTCTACCTATACAAAATTAAATAATGTTACTTTACAAATTTTACTATTAAAAGAAATGACATGACATTCCTTATAAAAAGAAAATTACGTTATAAGATGAATGAAAAGAATGAATATAATATTTTAAAAATTAATAGCGAGTTAATTATAAGATTAAATTAAATATTCACTTTAACAACTTTATCGTTGAAGTGTGTTTTTGCGTAAAAAGTGTTTTTCTTTTTAAATAAAGAATCAACAAATTAATTATATTTTTTAATTATGTTTAAAAATATTTTATTATTAATTATACGCATGAGAATAGCATATAAAATGATCAACAACAATACTAAACGTGAATAACAACATATTTAAATATATGATACATTGTATGATGTACAAAAATTGAAATAAAGTACTTATTTACGCAGTCCTACATTGTGATGTTTTAAAATTACACTAAATATTTTTTACACGTGTAAATATCATAAATTTAATAATTTAAGTAATTTCTTCGTGTTTGACTTCGACTATAAAAATTTTTGAAATATTATTTTTTTACTTTTTTCACTATTTCTCTTTTCATAGGTTTTGATTAATGTTTGAAATTCTTCCCGCCACACCTAATCCGAGTGCTTTTCAAATACTCTACCAGCTATAAATTATGTAAAAGAAAATTGCAAAAAATTAATTAACTGAATCACGAGGTTGATCCGTCAACCTTGGAGACCACGTTAAAATAAACAAATGCAAAAAATAAAAATAAAAATCTTACCAATAAATTGTACTCCCAGTATGAACCAGCACCTAAAAACCTAACACATTAATTGCAAGTAAGGAAGCATCAAAAGATGCCCAACCAAACATTTTCCAGTCCACCGCCATAACGTTTTTAAATAATAATAATATAAAAGTGTATCATTAATTTCTTAATATGTATTTATATTTATTATACGAGATACGAAGATATAGTGAACAAATATGGAAAAAGAATCTCGTTTAGTACGAAGGAGTTGCGCAAATGCCACAAAATTATTAAAAATATAGTTGCTTTTACGAGAACCGCAAAATTGCTCCTAACTTTCATCAGATTCACAACAGTAAAATCATAAAAGAAATTCCACTATAAATAACCGTTTACAGAAGATTTAAATAAAATTGTTAAAATAAAATTTAATTTTGCAACTAGGGTCGATTGAGAAATTTAAATAGTTTACAGAAGATTTTAAATAGATTCTGATTAGGAAGAAAAGCACACTAAACAGTTGTCAGAATTTGCAATTGACCAATGGGATTTTAGGAGTGAATAGAAGCTATGGAAAAAAGAGAGTTGCAACATGGCTTGTGTGTTGTGAGAGGAACAAGGAAATGCCACTTAATTCCAATAATGCAACGTGGCCCATTTTGATATGGGTCAGGTTATGGGAGAACCATTCATTATCTATCAATCTATGGGTTTTGGTAAGCCCCACGAAAAGTAAATACCGGCTGCTCCAATGGTTTCCTTCCACAGTTGTCGTTTTTTTGTATTCCACACCCTAAAACCAGTTAACCATCACTCTCTTATAAGTGCTTCTCTCCTCCAAACATTTTTTTAACAAAATTTTTTCCCAAAATCATCAATTACGCTCCTCCCTCGCTCCTTGAAAAAAAAAATGGGCTTCCACAATCCAGCTTACAGCACCTAAAAGTGAGTTTGTGGGTTTAGCGTTTGGAGCATAATAAGTGATTATCAGTGTGTGAGTGAGTAAATGGAAGAGTGTCACACGGTGTTCGGAAAGTACGAGATGGGGAGGCTTCTGGGGAAGGGGACGTTTGCCAAAGTGTATTACGGGAAGCAGATAAGCACGGGCGAGAGCGTGGCGATAAAAGTAATGAGCAAAGAGCAGGTGCGGAAGGAAGGAATGATGGAACAGATAAAACGCGAAATCTCCGTTATGCGTTTGGTGCGCCATCCAAACGTGGTGGAACTCAAGGAAGTCATGGCCACAAAGACCAAAATCTTTTTCGTCATGGAATACGTGCGTGGCGGCGAACTCTTCGCCAAAATCTCCAAAGGCAAACTCAAAGAGGATCAGGCCCGCAAATACTTCCAGCAATTGATCAGCGCCGTTGATTATTGCCACAGCCGAGGCGTCTCCCACCGCGATCTCAAACCCGAGAATCTACTCCTCGACGACGACGGAAACCTCAAAATCTCCGACTTCGGTCTCTCCGCGCTGCCGGAACAGCTTCGTTACGACGGGCTCCTCCACACGCAGTGTGGGACCCCTGCCTACGTGGCACCGGAGGTCTTGAGAAAAAAAGGCTACGCCGGCTCAAAAGCCGATATCTGGTCATGCGGCGTCGTTCTGTACGTTCTCCTCGCTGGCTTTCTCCCCTTCCAACACGAGAATCTGATGACCATGTATAACAAAGTTCTCAGAGCCGAATTCGAATTCCCGCCGTGGTTTTCCCCCGAATCCAAGAGGTTGATCTCGAAGATTCTCGTGGCCGACCCTGCCAAGAGAACCACCATTTCCGCCATCACGCGCGTCCCCTGGTTCCGCAAAGGCCTTCCGGAGTACATGTACTCCGTCGCCGACACGTGTCAGGTGGACAAGCAAGAGGCGGTTACGGAGGAAGGTAATAACAATTCCAAGGTTCCCAAGTTCTTCAACGCCTTCGAGTTCATCTCCTCCATGTCCTCGGGCTTTGATCTCTCGGGGCTGTTCGAGGCCAAACGGAAGACGGCCGCGGTGTTCACCTCCAAGTTTTCGGCGGTGGCGATTGTGGCCAAGATCGCCGCGGCGGCCAGGGGGCTGAGTTTTACGGTGGCGGAGGTGAAGGACTTCAAGATCCGGCTCCAGGGGACGGCCGTGGGAAGGAAGGGAAGGCTGGCGGTCACGGCGGAGGTGTTCGAGGTGGCGCCGGAGGTGGCCGTGGTGGAGTTTTCGAAGTCCGCCGGCGATACCTTGGAATACGCGAAGTTTTGCGACGAGGACGTTAGGCCGGCGCTGAAGGACATTGTTTGGACGTGGCAAGGGGATGCCACGTGTGCTGTTAACATCCCCGGCTGTCACGGTGAGGAGTGTCAAAAGCAGGTCGTTAGCACTGTATAATTAATGATAATTAGTGTGACAGATAGAAACTGTGACACGTTCTGACTAATTTTCTTCAGCTTTTTGGGTTTTGGGTTTGTTGAATTTTTCCTCTTTATTCCCTGCCTAATTTTTTTGAAAGTAGGGTTTTGCACCTCTTTAAGGTGAGACTGTATATAAATTGTAATTTTGGTGGTTTTGTTACTTTGGGAATGGAAGCCATTACGGTGTCCCAAACTATTCTTTGCTATATAATTGCTAATGTAAAAGGAACTTATAAAAATAAAATAATCGTAAATATGATGTATGGTGACATGAGTAACAAATAACATCTATTCTAATTTAGTAATTTATTTCACATTTAATAGTTCATCCCATGATTATAAAAAGGTTTAGTTTTTCTATGCAGTTTAAAAGTGTCCATGTAGTCTTAAATTATATAAATATGACTTTTAAAGTTGATGTAAGAATCAATTATTGAATTTGTATAATAATTTACAATTTTAAAATAGTTATTATAAAAGCAATTATAATATATTTTGACACTATAATAACAGATATTATATTTGGAAGATGAATTCTTTGGGGTGGACAGAATCCGGATTTTTAGTCAAAGTATGCTTTGATGTTTAGTTTGCTACCATAGGATGTTTTTCCCACATAACAGCTGAATATGTCTTGCTGTTTTCTCCGAATTCATTTCCTAACGTTGGGGGTCTCAGTTCCATGACAACGTTATAAACTTCAGGTGAGAGACAAAGACACTGATGTAATTGTTGAATTTTTCTTTATTCCAGAAAGTATAAAAGTCTAATATTATCTAATTTACTTTTTTTTTTTCAAAAGGTTTATATTATTATTTTTATATATCTTTAAAGTAGGTAGAAAAAAATGCGAGTCTCTGATAAATTTTTTGTGCACTTTTCAGTTAAATCCCCCCTTCCCCTCTCTTACTCCTTCTACATGTTCTTAGTCAGATTCAGAGTTCTAAATACATGCCACATGTAACCAGATGGTAATTTAAACTTAAATTACAAGAAGTTATGATGACCAGGTCAATTCTTACATATGACAAAAAGAAAACTGGTATATTGGATAGGTGCAAGGCATTTTCGAATGGGAAGATGACAAAACAGATCCACACTCTAAAAGCAGACAAGAGTGACGGAAAAGCTTCTGGGTGAACTGAGAGAGATGAGGATGAAATCCAAATCTTTTGAAACAGTGAGCTTTAACAAAATATATGTTTGTCCTTTTATAACTTATTGAAATTTGGCGACCAAAAAGGAGTTTTAGGCACCTCCAAGATTAGTATCTCAAAATTTCAAACTTGGTGTCTATATGCCCCTCTCCACTCTCTGAGGTTCCTATTCCTGAGTTGGGTAAGTGCAGCAACCAACCTCCATTATTTCACTTAACAATTATTATTATTATCACTTTGTTTTAACATAATTATTTGATCCTTAAAATACTCTTTCATTCTTTAGAATTATTGTCCCTGTCACCAATAATATTATGCTTTTCCATCATGGGTAGTTACATAATTGACTATAGGTTGCCTAAACACCCGTTAAAATGAGTTGTTATAGGAATATAAGAGACAGTATATGAAAGAAATTAATGTAAAATGTGTAGAAGATACGAATAGGAAAGAGGAGCACGCCACATGGAATTACTGAAGAACCGCACGGAACAAACTCCTACCCCTCACTATCTATCTTTTTCAGCAACTAATAGCAGTGGAACAACACTTTCCTTTTAAGTTCTTGTATTATATCTTAAGCGATTATGCAGTATTTCACCATTATTGAAGCCATCAAAAGCCGAAAGGACCTTTTGTTTTTTGCCATCATCAAATTGTTGATTAAGCAACTGAATAAGTGACCACTTCTGTTCCATTTCCCTTTTCTTTATTCTAGAGTTTGCTTTTTATCTGTCACGTGATATGAGAGGCTTTATTTGTACTATTCATTCATTCATTTCATTGTGTCTGTATGTCAAACAAAAAACCTTTTGACTTTATCTTCTATGTATAAGAAGATTAATGTTTATTATAATATTGTTTACGTAAAATATGTTGTTGCTATAACAATAACATACAATGAAAGTCGCATAAAACAAGATGTGATGTTTATAAGGATGACTACAACATTTTATATTAGTTAGGAGTATCGTTTGTTAGTGTGACTTATCTCCTCAAGAGTAAAGTATTCGAAAAAATTGATTTGATGACATTGTCGTATATTTTAATAGCACCAAAGAATCTAAACCCGAGTTATAAGGCTTGAGCCTGCTGAGCATGCAACAATGAAAACTAGTTAAACAGGAAAAATATAAATAAATCATAAAGAATTTAACAAAACCTCTAAAATGGTCTAGATTCAAGTTACGCGTCTACAAGATTCATATTCCTACTAATAAATAGGTTTATGATTTTAAAATTCAAATAAACCGATTCTTCAAATCAATTTATATATTTTTTTATCCCATAGTTGGATCGACTCAAAGCTGTGTTTATTTCTAACTCTCCTAATGCATATAATTACATAAAATGTTGGGGTGGGGTTGAATTAAAAGTTCGGGTAAAAAAATACACATTTTTTTCTTTAATCTTTTAAGATGGTACAAAATCAAGATAAAATTCAAAACTTCTAAAACTGACATTATCTTTAACGCAATAATTAACTCTGAGAATATTATCCTACTAAATTTAAGATCAGAACAGATAGATTTAACTCTTATGTGTATATATAATAATAATTACTATTATTATTTAAAAATGATTAAAATAAAAAGGAGTGTGTTTGAAAAAAAATGGTAAATTTTAATTGTTTAGGTGCATATGAACTGGGAAGGAATATGAAATTAATTTTGTAGGATTCATTAAAATTCAATTTTTTTTCTTCTACATTAAATTTATACGAAATTCTGTGCTTAAGTGTAAGACCAAGAAAATATAAGTTGTATTGTATGAGAAGAATATAAAAAAGTTGTATATAAAATGTTCTTCTACATGCAAAGATTAATTGTCATATCTCCTGTATTGTTTAGGAATGAATTTGGCATTTAATTTATAGAAATATTTAGAGAATTTCTAAAGCATTCAAAATCTCTTTGATTCTTCGTAACCCTTCCCAGTGTCTATACTTCTTACCGTAATTCCGGGCATGTGGGCTTGGGCCATAGACTTTTTCTTAAAGGAGATTTCATTTTACAACATCAGAATTACCTTTTCCACCCACGTAAATATAAAACTTTTCGTTTTGTTTTTTTAGTTTATAAAAAAATAACTTTCAACTTGTATAATTCAGAAGTTATATTTTTTATAAAAAAAATTTGGATTAAATAATTCAAAATTCATTTGCTTGAAAATAGTTCTTAGATTACACAATCAATTTTTTTTTTTTTTAAATTTTGGACTGTTCAAAAAAATAAATTTTTTTTTTTAACCACCCCATGGAGATGCACATTAAAACTATAGGGTGCAGAAAGAAATGACCTTTTAAAATTGATGAGCTCAGAACATTAGTTTGGTAGGTTGGGCTGCTAGCCCATATGTTGTAGTCTCATGTTTGCTTATGATCATCTCTGTTTATTTTGTTTCTCAAACTAAAACATTTTTATTGTTAATTTATTTCAGAGCGTTTTTGATAATTTAGTTTATTTCAGTGTTGAAGACATCGTTAACTATTATGTTTTCAATTACTTTTCTTCTCTATGATAAATAAAAGACCTTTTATCTATATCTATTTAAATATTTTACAATCATTATAAATAAGGAGTTTTAAAAAGTATTTTCAATATAATTGAAATTACTTTCTTAATGTATGTACTCTCGAGTCCTTTTGGTGTGAAAAAAGCATTATGAACGCTGCCATTTATTTCTTATAAAAAGGTTAAAGAAAATGTCTCAGAAAAAAGAATAAAAAGAGACAAAAAGATTAATCTAAAAAAAACAAAAAGTATACGAAAATAAGCGCAAACCATAACGAAAATTTAGAAAATAAAACAGATGTCATCTTCATTTTAAAATATTTATTTGAAGACAAGATAAGTTACAATTTATAACAAGTAACTCAAAAGTCTGCAGAAAATTTTGGAAAAAAAAAAATGAAATAAATCAAACAGATGTCACTGTATTTAAAATCTCATTGGTAATTTAGCAGTTTTGATCAGAGAAACTATATTAAAATAGACGTCAACATTGTTCAACATACATTATGGAATGGAAAATATGAAAAAAAGAAAGTGATTGGTTGAAAAATTCAAGTTTTCTATGGTGCAAAGAGGAAGAATCTTGTGGAAAAATGATCAAAAGACAAACTTTGTGACGCAAGGATCTGATGATATGAATAACGTCACCCATTTTTAAAAAGCAATTAACAAAATACATTTTTTTTTATTCCACTAAGTATAATTTCATTTTACTTCTGTTTTCTAAAAAAGATTTTTAATGACCTTTTAGTAATATTTTTTTAAACAAATCAAGCCGAAATGTTTAATTTTTTTTTAAACAGATTATCATAAAATATTTTAAAATTGTATATAAAAATAATTGCCTTTTATAATTATCTATGAATGTAAAAGTGTTCAAAGGTCCATAGTGTGAACTTATCCTACCAAATAAAGGTTCCTTTTGTGTATTAACATATTGAGATGAACAAATTTTAATGATTGGATGGTAGGCACTTGCAAGTAATATACTAATGAATATGATTAGATATAACTACCTTGACTTAGCAACCTCAATATAACCCTAATTATGTATTGGTAGTTACATTTGGTCCAGTTTTACTAATCAGCTTTTAATAGGATAAATGCTGAATTATACAAATAGAAGTTATAATACAGAAATATTTCTAACATGTAAATTATAATAAACATTTTGAACATATAAATTATATTTTAAATTACGATAAACAACTATATCATGTAAGAGTAGTTGCTTTTAATGATTGAATTTTAAAACAATTAAAAATTGAACTTAGAAAAGGTAAATTAAAAGAGATATAGAATACCAAAAAATTTGTTGGTTCTTCGAACAAAAGCTCGAATTGGAGCCTTATATATGAAAACAAATATGGTAAGAAAAATTATCCAAAGTAGCCATTCAAATTTCACAATAAAGTATCGTTTATTGATACCTGAACAAGCCACTAAGATAAAATCTCAATTAATTAAAATTCATTTTCGAAATTATATAAATCGAATAAAATAATTAAAATTTTGTTACACTTGATTCCAATAATTTTATTGTTATTTATATGTGGACAAAATGTCCAAATAAAAGTTCCAAAAGAATAATACTTAAAAAATTATCACTATAAGAAAATAGAAATTTAATATTAAAGTAAAGACATATAGTCCCACGGGTACTGAAATCTAATTTATTGATATTGATTTCTAAATAGTAACTATAAAGAGGGATGGTTAAACCGATCCTAATTCATTAATAATTTTTAATTAAAGCAATATAGGGTGTATTAAATCAACATTATTACATTTATATTTCAAAATTTATTTAAATCATCCATGACTCTAAATGAAATATAATATTAATATTAATTTAACTTATGTAATATTTATTGTAAATGTCTTCATTGTCTTTTTTAATAAAAATAAACATATAAATAGGGGGATAATGAATTAAATGGAAAGAATGTTATGGAGAAAGGAGGGTATGATAGACTTTTTCTATGAAGATAAACACATTTTTTGCCTTGTTTTATATTGTTGTAGACACTGCTTAAATGATAATGATTAGGAGTTGAAAGAAGAAATATTAGATTAATACGGAGATGAGTTTTTTGGGTTGTTGAAAAAAATAAATGTAGATAAAAGATATGACTCCAAATGAAAGAAATGAATATGACAAAATTTATATAGAAAATTAATAATTTTTTCTGTGTTTCAGTTTATTAAAATCAAACTCACACAGTTCTTTAATAATTTCTAAATTTAAATTTTCAGATTAAAAATAATCTATTATTCTTTATGTTTGTGTACTAAGACAAATGTTAATTAGAATGATTATAATTTAAATAAATATTAAAAGTATATTATATTATGTATATATAATTGATCTTAATTAAATGTTAATTAGAATGATTATAATTTTATTTATTTCTAGTTTCAACTCATGAAAAATTTAATTTGTATATAAATTAATTTCAACTCATAAAAAAAAATCCATTATTTTTTATTTTTCTCTTTTAACATTTTTATAAACAAATTAATAAAAAACTCTAACCATGTTGACTTTACCTCCCATTCCCATTAGCCATGTATTAAGAATTTGAATGAAATGTACATATAATTTAAATATGACATGAATTTAAATATCTAATTATTTCTTTATCCTTCAATGTTACCGTGGAAGCCAAGCTAGTCATAACTACAAGCCCTCTTCCCACTCAAACATATCACTCCATTCCTATTCCAATTCAACAACCACACCCATAATATATATATATACACACACACACACTTATACTTATCATGTTTCCTTTCTCACAGGCACAATCAATGATGAATACAGGAGTAACTCAACCCTTCAACCATTAAATTATGGCAACTTGTCAATTTTTTTTTATCTGTATAAGTTAATTTATAAAACAATTAAGAAAACATCAAGTATGGAAAGAAAAATAAAAGGAGAGCGATTTGAAATAACTGAGAAGTTTGTTTTAGTACAGTGTTAATAAAATAAAATTCAGGATCAAGAAATATACTTTAAAGCGATAGAAAATATAATTGAATTCGAATATACAACATTATTAAGATATGAAAAGCTCCTAAAAATATTTAATAATAAATTTTATATTAAATTGTAAAAATAAACGAATGTATTATTAAAAATATGTTTATATATATATAAGGTCATCTGAAATAAACTATATTAAACTTTAGAGAAATTTAACAAGTTTTGGTAGAATGTAAAATTAATTAATGCAATAATTGAACTAATTTCTTCATAGAATTATAGATCAAAATTTTATTGATACTAAATTGTGTTATTTTGACGAAATATGTAAATTGAATTATGAATTACTGTATATCAGTGCTGGATAACATACTAACTATATTAAGTCCAATGTGAAATTTAATATACATAATGACAAAATAACGATGCAAGAGGTTAAATAAATATAGCTAATAGCATGTATTTTATATGAAGTTCTTAATTAGTATATAGTCATGAAAGTTTGGAACTTAATATCAATTGATCTTGTCCAACAAGATATTATAAGTCAATGTCTGGGAATGTGAGTGATATAAAGTACTCAAAAATGGAGATTCATTATGAATTTTTTAGTTCTCAACTAAACAAGTTGTGTAGTTTCAACTTTGAATATGTCTCTAGAGAAATTCCTCAATAATGTGCATATAGTTTATAGTTCACATTTCACATTACCTACAATTTATTTCAAAAGATACATCATATATCCATGACCTAGCTAGGTCGATGAAATTACCCTTTAAAATGAAGAAAATTAAAAATTATATCTTTGAAAATTATTTTCTTTCATGACAATCAAATGAAATAAATAAAAAATCTCGTAATATCTTATTATCTTATTAAGGATTTGTAAAAAAAATTTAAATATAGAGTCAGAAACTCTATATTAAGCAGAAATAAATAAAATAAAAATATATAAAGAAAAAACCTAAAGAATATTATTAAATAAGAGGAAATATTATTAACAAGAAAAGACGATATCTGATAGCGACTAAAACCTAAACTAGAGCGTGTATTGTGTGTGAGAATCTTAGGGTTGGAGAAATTGAGGCACATATTAATGTTAATTAATTGGTGAGACGCAAAGTTTGAGTTTTAGTGCATCCAAATGGCTAATTCATAGCTAAGGAAAGTTCCAAAAAAATTACTACTTATATATTTCATTCAAGTCAAGGTCTTGTTTTGGGTCAATTTTATCTTCAAAACTCAATTTTAGAAGAACCTTTTTTCCTTGAATCTGCGTCTATGTTTTTTTTTCCGGCAGACAAACTTTTCAAAATCTTATATTGTCCTTATCCACGTATTTTCATGATTAACCAGTTTAATCTGTGCGACTTATTGATATCACATTCCCATAATTTTGTATAGATGCTAACTTTTTATTTTGAAACATATGAAAAACCATGTTTGAAACATGAAACCAAATACAATATTAGTGTTTATGCACGTTAATTATAAAATTTAGACTTGAATACATTTAAATCTTTCGACTTTGTGGTAAATTTATTTATTTATAATCAGATTAATTTCATTCACTGACTCAAACGACATGTTTTTGACATCAAACACGAAGTTATCTATTAAATAGATTTTTTTTACATTGCATGAATGCGGATATGTTTTTTTTTTTTTTTTTTTT
>Ga0209700_101301_pt1 | contig 51198 bp, 17 predicted proteins | sample SiratroredBW_FD_187528 | JGI IMG/M metagenome (GOLD analysis project Ga0209700, IMG submission 187528) | Root nodule microbial communities of legume samples collected from California, USA - Siratro red BW (SPAdes) (version 2) | ecosystem: Host-associated > Plants > Roots > Nodule | place: USA...
AATTGGATATGGAATATTTCAAAAAGGGTTAAATGGTAAATTTGCCTAGAGTATGGAGGTGCAGGAAGATGATATGGAGGTGCAGGAAGAAGCAGTCCATAACAAAATGTATAATTGGGCCTACTTTTGAGGCCCGTGTGATCCCGCTGGTTACTATTTATTTATTTGTTTAGTTGCGCTTTTCTTTCCTTTCATTTGTCGATCGAGTCTGACTCTGATTCCATGGCGGAGGTTAGTCTCTTTCCATTTTCTCTGACTCTGATTCTCATCTCTGAACAACAGACTCAACCATTTTCATTATTTCCCATTTCCATTTTTTTTTTGTTTTCTCATTTTCAGCATTCATGATTCCAATTTGTTGTAATCTTCTTGGGTGTAATCTGTTATTCCGATCTATCGAATCATTTTACCACTGCCTATTTCTCCATACGACAAGTAAATTAGTGAATTGCTTCTTTTCTCCTCTATGTCAAAAGTGATACATTTCGGATTTTATAGATTCAGGTGCTTGTAATTTAATTTCTATATCGTGATTAAGATTGTAGAAAAAAATAAGAGACTGTCGGGGGTGCCTTTTTTCATAGATAGTTTTAGGTCAAATTAATATGTATTGATGTTGCCTCTTTTTTCGTGTTTATTACATCTTTAAATGTTTGCAATTTGCTTCCTAATTTTGTATAGTTTTAAAATGTTTTGGTGGACTAGGTCTAATTGCTACAACACTGATATAGTTATTTACTGATAATGTCGATTCTGGGATCCCAAATCAAATGTTTGAAACCATAGGATGCTGTTGCGTAATTTGAAATCTATTGTTTTCAGAAAAAAAATAAAAAATAATTGAATTCATGAAGCCAACATCTAATGGCAGGAGCTGGAATCCAGTTATACATTCTTAAAACTGTGGGACTCAACTAGAAAATTCCGAAACTCTAAGGAACCAGTTGCGATCGAGAAACACCTATTCGAGAATCCCACAATGTTTAAGGATTTACAGATCTATTGAGCCGTAGTTTTATCAGTTTGGTTGCTTCTTATAGATAAGCATACTTGTTGATTTTTTTAAGATTCTTTTTTTAAATTTTGATTCCAGGAAGAAATGTTTGCTATCTAGTGCTTATTTGTTACTTATGATTGCGTTTTGTCCATATCTTTGTTATTACATCCAAAGGACATGCAGCGATTCAACTGCATTTTTTTTCAGATTCTGATGGTGGCATTTTTAGCTAATTGTCTAAATTTGGTTTCACTGTAATTCGCGGTAACGGACCCCCTATAATGCGATTTACTTAAGATTCTGAATGAAGATGTGTTTTGGTCTTTGTTGACATTCATATAAGTCATTCTTCATTTATAAGTTGAGGAGGGTGGATATGGGTAATATATTTCAGGCACACTTATCTCACTGCTTAAAATTAGAGTCCTGATATAAAATCACCCTTTGGCTTTCTGCTGTACGGTATACTTTTTGGTGTTGAATTTGACTTTTCATGCAACAGGTTTGGTATCTTCTGCAAATTTGTAGTCTTTTTCCCCCTAACATAATAATTTTTTGTTACTTCCTGCTAGATTGAACTAAAAACAGCGCCTGCCGATTTTCGTTTTCCTACAACAAATCAAACCAGACATTGTTTCACTCGCTACATAGAGTTTCATAGGTGGATTTTCTGACGTTGGCTATCTGGTTTCTGCGAAAGTGTTACCTATAATCTTTTTCCTAATATTGATTTTAATTACAGATGCTTGGCAGCAAAGGGTGATAACTCTGGTGAATGTGAGAAATTTGCTAAATATTATCGCTCCCTTTGCCCGGGTGAATGGGTAAGCAACCTTTAGCTTCTTGGTTGACTTGTAACTGACTGCTTGTGCACTTTAATATAAAACTTGATGTCCCACCAGAAATTTACGTGATTTGTGATGTTCAAATGTTCACGAGATTGATCCTTAACGTCAGCAAAGTTTTAAACTATTAGGAACTATAGATTTTATTGTTGCCATAGGAATAACTGAATTCCCAGTGCCAGTGTGTAGTCTCTCTTTGTACTGCATGTGGATGTTGATTCTCCTTAACTTATAGCATTAGGTTTTTTATCTTCAAGGATGTTGTCTGCTTCTTTCACAAATATATTAATCAATAGCTCTGAAGTAGAGCAGCTGAGCAGAATTGTGAAACCATTTTGGTAGCAGCTATTGCAGCTGTAACAGTGGCTTTTTCTCGTGATACAAGGATGCTATATACTTTGATATAAGCTCCCAAAACCCATCTTTTGCACCGAAACAATGTTCTAATGGGGGTAAATTTCAAAGACTCCCCACATTTTCTATTGCATTTTTTGCTTCAGAAACATAATCGGACTTGAAACCTTTACCATTCAAGAAAAAACTACCTCCATTTTACTTCTGCTCCTTCACACTTTAAAGGAGTATTTTGCGTCCTCTTTTCTGTTCTTTCTTCGTCCTTAAAACTTATCAGCTTTCATTCTACTATTTATTTTTTTATCTAATTTGCTGTGTTTCTTTTCTGTTAATTTAACAATCATCTTTCATTTTTGGACCTCATTACTATGTTGTTATTGCTCCGAGGTTGGTGACTGTGTATGTTAACTATGACTTATTTATCTAGAATTTCATTAAGTTTGAGTTTCCTTTTAGTATTTATACGTATAGTATAAATTTAGTTTGTATTATAATATTTAAAATAGTGGTCATTCCATTATAGCATTTTCAGAGCTGGCGGCCAATATGTGAAGCAATCCGAAAATAATTACTATGCCAAGAACATAGTTGCTTGAAACTAGTCTAAATATTTTTGCAGTGCCAACAATCTAGTTACATAATTTGAATTAGCGAAATTGGTTAAGTGATTTTTTTGTTTTTAATATTTTTGCCAATACGCTCATATATCAGCTGTTGAACCTATTGTTCATACAAGTTATGACACTTATTGTGTATGTAGGTGTCTGTGTTTGTTTTAGGAATAAGAAAGTGAATTTGCATGACATACATTGTTTTATTCATCAAAATGACAGCCTTTCAATTAATCTCTGGACATTCCTAGAATTGATAAAAATATGTTTATATTTTTAATCTTGCCACAAATTTAATAGATTGGTGTTATACCATATGAAGGTCGTTAGTTACCACACAGAGATATGCCCTGCATTTTGCTATGCAGCATTATGACTAAGCCAAAGTATCAAATAACCACGACAGATTATGTTGAATTTTTTTTTTTCATTCAATGATGTGTATTGGGTGAGTTAGCATTTCCCTCTTTTGAGTTTTGTGTGGAATATACCGTGGCAGGTTGATAAGTGGAATGAACAGAGGGAGAATGGAACTTTTCCAGGACCTCTTTGAAATCATGTGCCGCTTGGATATCCTTTTGAGGCATGAGGAGTCTTGATCATTCTGTTGGTTTATTTTCTTCTGTTATATTTGGTTGAGTCATTGTGAATAAGGCAAGTTGTGGATATTCATCGCTTCACAAATGGCTGAAGCCATTTTGCTTTTGAAGTTGATATAATTGTTTCGGTTGTGTGCCGCTGTGTCCCCTCGTGGTTTAGATCATTAATTTTAAAATTAATAATTAGCAAAATCTATCCCGAATGGATTAAGTGTGAAAGATTACATTTATCGTTTTTTTAATTTAAATTAAAGGTGAATATTCCTATCATTTAACCTTACACATTTTTGTCACTTAGTTTTATGTATGTCAAATCCATATTACAGTCCTCTTCATTTAGGGGAAAATAATTTAAAAGGGAGAAAGGATCTTGAATTTAAGTTTTGGAAAACTAATGACCATTTTAATGCGGAAATTGGTAAAACAAATGGCAATGAGGAGGCGGGGATGTTAGCTGAATGGAGTAAAAAAAGTGTGCTAATGTTATTCGAATAAAATTTTACACCGTGGATTTCGTACGACTTCAGATCTGGATCGACTTAGGGTATGTTTGGTTAAAAAGAAAGTTCAAGGAAGGTGAGATGAGAAGGGTGTTTGGAATAAGAAAGGAAGTTCAGAAAAATGTTTTAGTTTGAACGTGAATGATCTCGATCACTGTCTCTAAGTGACGGTTTATGGCCCATAAAAATATATAACGCAACTTATCTCAGATGGTGTCCACCCTCTTTCCCTTTTGTAGTTCCCACCCACCATAGCAACACCATTTACTTCCTTGATAGTCCTATTTTTTAATTTACTAAAAATAGTATTATGTTAATTGTTAGCATGTATAAATTTATATTGAATAAATTTTTAGTTCCATGTAATTTATTAACATGTAATGGATTATTATAATATATTTAAATTGTCTGACTATTTAATAGGAACTACAAATAAAATGTTAAATTATAAATTAAATAGTATATCAAATAATATATCTATATGTCTATATGAATATAAAACCAACACTACACGTACTCTCTATCCTGTTTATTAATGTGATATGACGAATTATTGGTTGAGATGTTTGTCCGGAGAAGTTCGTATCTGTAAAGTAGAGGGTCAAATCTGTCACAAATCTGTCCTATTACTGTGATATGCATGTATTTTTTAAGTGATGAAAATTTAGGTATAGATGTAACAGAAATGAAAATATTGATGTATTTTCTAAAATTTATTAAAACTTTATTATTTATCTAATGTAATAAAATATATAATTTGGAATGAAGCTAATGTATATTTTTCTCTGTAATATTTTCTTATCTGAATGAATTAAATATATGCAAAGAGGTTTATAACAATTCAAATTACTTAGTCAACCAACTTAATTAGATCTTTTAATATTTTTAATATAATACATCTATAATTCAAAAGGATCTCATTTATTGTTATCTCGAGGTAATAAAATGTCACGAGGAACCTTAGTGGTGGAAGTATAAAGAATTTTAATTTTTTTTGTGTATTAACATAAGGTATTAAAGTATTAAGAACCTTTAAAGTCAATTATTAAGGCGCTTTCATGATGCTAAATAAAGAGTTTGAACTTGATAAGAGGAGCAATTAGTTTGAGTAACATAAAAGAAGTGCAGACGAAAAGATGGCGTGCCCAAATCAAATTTGCAACCTAAGCTGTTGAAAAATGGATATCTTCCTAATATGTAATGAAAGAGACAGTTTCTATCTTCTAAGATAAAGATGCTTGCAATTTTCAGATGAGCTATTGCATAGGTATTTACGTTTAGTTCTTCTAACTTAAATTATATGTGATTTTGATTTTTAAAGTTTTTTTTACAAAAATGTTTTTATTGCTTAAAATAAAAAAATGTTATTTTCATTTTTTATTACAGAATTCATTTTTTCTATTTATATATTTAGAAGCTTATAAATTTTTTTAAAAAAATATGCAGTTTGTACAAATTTAATTTGATAAAACTTTATGAATTAGTAAGATGAGATTTTGGAATTTGAAGATGTTAAAAATATGGCTTCTTTTTAATAAAAATTGGTTTAGATTGGTAAGTTTTGGTTGGAAGGGATTTGAAAACGATATGCACTCGTTCAATTTATGAAGATTTTACGTTACAAAAAAACATTTAGTTTAAATAAAAAAAAACAAATTAAAGGACTCATCTGTAAATAATAAAGAAAAAACTAAAGGATTGAATTCCCTAAAATAATTATTAAACGAGTAGAATCACTCATTAGATGTGGTAAGAAGAGTTTATGTTTCGCCCAACCATTTTGAGTTTAAAAGTTGAGGAAAAGTTAAACATTAAAAAAAAAATTCTATCTTAAATATACAATAAAGTCCTATTTTTTTAATAAAAATCGATTTAAATAAAGAAAAATAAACAAAAGGAAACTAAAATAATTGTTAAAATGGTAGAGAACCTAAAGTAAAATATAATTTAAATTAAGATACAGGTAAGTCTATAATATAAAAAAGTTTTGCGTGACAAGAACAGTTAGCAACACTTTTTTTTTTATAAAATATTTTACCTTAATTATTAATTTAGTAATTGTCCCCCAAACCAAAAATAGGATCTATATTTACTAATACTGGTAAAAATTCATGTAATGAAAATATTATGCATCCAAATGTTGAGTTTCTCCTATGCATGGGGATAGGTAATTTTCATGTTATGATGTCGACAATTCCAACGAGACCGAGGTTATTGTTATGTTATGTGTGTGAGAGAGATACACACACACAAATTCTACAAATTCGAACTATACTACTAAGAATAAAATAGTTGAAAACAACAATATGAAAAATAGATACTTATTTTAATTAAGAATTTGTTTAACATATATTGATTTTCCAGCTGCCACTCAAAGGTATAATTTGTTATAAAAATAGATAACTTCAACAGCCAAAATCTAAAAAAAAAAAAAAATTATAGAGAAAGTGATTTCTAGAAAAAAAAAATGAAACTGGTATGAAAATATAATGAATATGATATATCTATTTATAAAATTTACTTTCTTTTTTTATTTTTTATCCGTTAAAACTTCAGAACTTACACCAAACGACCACCTGGATTAAACTAGAAAAGAGTTAAAACACTGTACTTTTATTTTTAAAGAGTTAATTAATTAAATTTTTGGGTCAATAATACGTGGCATAAAAAATTAACACTTCTTTTACCCTTAATTTTGTAATATTTTTTAATCTTACTATTTAGAGCTAAAAAGTGGGTTATATAGGTATTTATCAATTTTCTATGTAAGCTAAAAAGTTTAATGACTTATTGTTATTGTAAGAATTTATTGGTTACTTTATGCATATGTATTAAAAAAAAACATATCATAAGAAGTTCTGATAATTTATTTATTTTATTTAGAAGAACTTTATGAATAGAAAAATGTTTTATCAATGATAAATGATTATATATAGTAGATTGAATAAAAAATATGATAGTTTGTTCAGGCTTGTTAAAATCATATTTGCTTAATCTAATTGATATATTGTTTTCAATGAAATTATGTGTATCTTTAATAAAATTATATGTTATGGTTTAAAATACTTATATATAAAAGAGATTTATCTGTTGCTTTGTTCCTGTCTATAAAATACTAAACCTTCAATCGTAGTCATGGACTCATTTTTTGTTTATATAAGAAATGCCAACAAAGTTATTTCAATAAAACAGTTACGTAATTTTTAATTAGATTATTTTTCATTTTGACATTATAACACACGCATGTATATAAATTAGTTAAGTATTAAGTAAATGTTAATAATATAATTGACAAAAGAGTAATCAATATTGTCTTCAATTTTAAAAATAATAATCAAATAAAAATATAAATCTTTAAAAATTTAACAATTAAAAAGGAACATTAAAATATGTGTTAAAATTATCTAAAATTTTCTACCTAATATATCCTTGACTTAATATTAGAGTCCTTAATCAAAGTGTTAGGACCTTTGGTACATGGTTGATTACACGTTTAAAAATATCTAATGGATGTTGTCAGTGTAAAGCTACTGCCCATAGTTTAAGCTTCTTTATTTATTTATTTATTTATTTTTGTTGTGAAACTTCTTCATATTTGATTTAACGTGAAGAAATAGACATATGTAATAAAATGCCAATATAGACTCAACGCGTGGTTCATGTCTTCCTTCAACCTTATCCCATCTTTTGTTCTCTTCTGTTATTGACTCAGTTGACCTCTTATCCTCTCCCTAACCATATTTTGCAACTTTATTTAAGTTTGTTTGCATTAAATTTGGGCCAAATTTATCAAAGTACTACTTTTTCTTAGCCTTAATTTAATTACAACAATATATTTTATAGTTGTTGTCTTCTTTTTTTTCTTATACGCATCACGCTGTTATGATTAGCAAGAAAAGTTAATGGTTGAAAATGGTAACACCCCTCAAAATATTATGAAACTATGTTATAATATATTAGTTAGGAACAAATAATAAAAATGGTCCTAATTATGGCACTTGTGGGAAATATAATTCTAGAATAATATTTCTTTTGTTTTTTTCTCACTTAAATGATTCTTTTGTTATTTGAACATCCTCATCAACTTTTAAGTAACAACTATAATAAATTCTAAAATCACTTTAACCACTAATATTAAATCATTGTTCCGTTACTTATTTAAAAACACATACATTATCTCTCATTTTAGTTACACATTATATCATTTGAACGACTTCTCGCATGTTTTTAGCAATATATGCCGTAAATGTAATGATTGTAATTATGGGTTAGTTTTATTTGAAGGACAACGTATTGTTTGAATAATATTATATCATACAGAACAATAAAACAATTTTAACACAATATTTTCAAATTGACTTAAAATCAATAATTTCATCTACAAATTCATATAATTCACATCTCGTTAAATTCTTGATATTATATACATCAAAATGATAATTACATTGTAGAGACATTAAATTAATTCTTTTTACCTAAATTGAAACATATTTTATCTAATAATTCTCTTACATTCATTTCAACAATTTAAACAATGTAGAAAAATTTTAAAAAAGTAAATTTTACATTAACAATATTTTCTCTTGAACCATTTACTTAGGAGAAGAAAGAAAATAAAATAAAAATTAGAATTAATTATACTTATCAAACTCAAGCTTTGTAATTCAAATCAAATCATAATTCTCCAACTCATAGTCTTCATTTAATAGACATTTCAAAATCACAACCGGGTTATGTTATAGAGAAAATATAAGAAAAGAAAGTTTCAAAAAATTTAAAAAATTAAAATAAAAATAGTAAATGAACATTTAAATTTTATTATCTAATTATTTAAAATTTATATTAAAATATATCATGTCTTACAAAAAAATTGTCAAATTAAGTTATTAAATTATAAATATTTTATAAATTACTTTTGATACGTATAGAGGAAACATATTAAAATGTTACTTTATATAGATTATAATTTTACTTTATTAATAAGATAATTTTAGAGTAGCTCAATCTTTATTTTTTTAATTTATTTAAAATTTTTCTAACTTTTAGTTTACGTATTAATCGTTTTAATTATATTTTTACTTTTAATTATTGTATTATGTTATATCATAGTTTCAATCTTATGTTATATTCTAAAATATTTTCAATCAACTTTAAATAAGATAAAAATGTCATTCAATCAACTTTAAATAAAATAAAAATATCATATTTTTAACTTCACAATGTACTCGCGTCGTGTTAATTAATATAATGGTTAAAACATAGTGTACTAAAAAATATAAGAAAACTATTTATTATTCACAATTCTAAAAAAAATGTTATATAGAAAATTAATAAAGAAGTGGAAGAAGAGAAAAATATATATCTATATATGTAATAAAATATTACTTTATACACAAAATATTAAAAGAAAAAAGTTTTTTGAAAAATGAATAAATGCGCAAGATTATATATAACAAAATATTATTTTGATATAGAAAGGTTGAAAAGGTAATACAAAAGATATTTTATATGTAGAGCCAAATAATTGAGCCCATTACAAGGTTTCAGCCGTCACATTCACCAGCGCACCCATTCCTCACACGTCGCGTCATGTTAAATAATCACTCATCATACAACCCAGTGCTCTGTTCTGTGTCGCAATGAGGTCAAAATTTATTTCATAAAGTGATAATATAAAAAAAATAAAAATAATATTAAAAATGGTTGATCCAAAATAAATAAATAGAGATAAGAAAACTTAAAAACGATAAATAAAAAATAATTGAAGTTGCAATGTAGATTTTACTATTTTTTAATTATTTATTCTGTTCTTTTTCTATCAAACATTTTTATTTTATTTTCATCTCTAAATCAGACCATATATGCAGTTCTCTTCTCCCTTTTCTTTTTTTAGCAGACAGTTTATAATGGTAATAATATAAATAAAAGTATTAATAAATAAAATAATATTAAACATAAAATAATTTATTCTTACTGTTTTAAATAAAATAATCTTACAGAATTATTTATTCTATATTATTTATTTTTTATTTTTTTTAACTGACTGACAAACTTTTTTTATTCTATTTTTTTATTTTTTTCATTTTTCTCTTTTCCCTTTATTTATTTTCTTTACCAAACACACCTTAATAATAGAAAAAATATTCAAACCGAGCATAACATGATTTTTTTACTATAAAGTATATGTTAGTTTTATATTAACCATTAAAATAAAAATATATAAATATATTTTTAAAATTTTCAGCTTTATTTAAATCTCTAAAGTCAAGTATGTTCCGTTTCCTATCCCTGATTATAAATTATTATCAGCACTTAAATAAAATTTTGAGAAAAATTGTTTTTAAAAATTTAACTTCAAAAACTAATATGACAGTGTTATAGTATATTTTTATAAATTAAAGTGATGATTTAATCGTTTAAATTCAGAGGCCAGAGACGGTCGTCGTTCCAATTAGGGTCCGACACAAAGCCGACGGCAACGCCATCTGTCATGTCTTCACCCCTTCTAAACAAAATTATGGATTTGTATTCTCTAAAAAGATAACAAATCTTTTATTGTTTTTAATTATATTTTATTCCTTTAAAATTAAGCATTATTTTTTGCTTTTTAATTACAAATCTTGATTTTTAGTTTTCAAATTTGTAAAGTGCTATTAATTGAAAGTCGTGTTTTTTTTTTTAATTTTACTAAAAACTTAGATATGAGGTTAGTTCTTTAATTTTGAAGTAGTGATTCGTTTGGCCATCAATTGAAAGTAAATCATTTTTTAGGTTTGTGAAATGTTTTCTTTGTAATATCATTATTTGAAGACTCTCTCATCCTCTGCAAAACCAATATTTTCCAATTCACTCTCCATTCCACAGTTTTACACACAATAACACCAACATCCATAAAAATATTTTATTAAAATCAAATCTAGACCAGCGTATACGTATGAGACTCCTCTACCATGGTTGTTAGGATGTTGTCATGAATTAAAGTGACATTGTTTGCATAAGTGTCAACTGAAGTTTCTTGAAGCTATTTTAAATTGATAGCTTTTTTTTTACAGATATTACGAGAGAGATAGTGTAAGAGATGAGCAACATAGTTTCTCAAAGATCAAAGTCAATAGTGATGAATAATTATTGGTTAGTTGATTCTTAGAACCGTCTCCCTTTATGTGTAATAATTGAAATTTTATTCTTCTAAACAAGTTAAAAAAACTTAAATAAACTTTCAAAAAAAATTATACATTTAATTAAATTTACATGACAAACATTCTAACTTATTATCGGTTGAGATGAATTGCTATGGTCAATTATTATATTTGAGATATTATCTATTTTAAAATTTAGAGTTTTATCACAGTTTTATTTTTAAAAGTCTCAAAGAGTTTAGGGAAGAAAATATATTTAAATAGACTTTGGTCTCGACTCTTAAGTGATATGAGAATATTGAGTGTAACAGGACAAGTCTCTAAGTTGAAGACTAAAGGAACGAGGTTGCTGCACCAATGTTCCGACCTCAAGTTCGTTGAGAAAACATTGTTAGAGTCAATCACTGCATCAGAGGTATTTTCCGTTTTGAAACTCAAAGATCTGTCACGATTTTGTCTTTGGAAGACGTCTCTAAAGGTTAAGAAAAGAAAATGTATTTAAACAAACTTTGACCTCTAACTCGTAAATAATGAGAGACTATTAACTATACAAAAAAAAAAATCTCAAATGCATCATCACTTGCTCCACATAGACCTTACTAAGATAGTTTATATAAAATAATTAAAAATAATATTCCACAAAATTAATTGACTAAAATTGAAAATTCTGAATTAGAGGATAAAAAAAGTAGGATATCCAATTTGGAGGAATAAAAATATATTTAAGCATTTTATATATTTTAAGACAATCATGTAGTTCAATTAAATTATCGTCTCAAAGGCTAAATAGGACATGTTTAACATTTTATCAATAATAATGTCTAATGCCATGGAATAAAAATAATACTTCACAAAATTGAAATACTAAAAGAGATAAAAGATTATAATTGGAAAACCAAAATAAATAATATCCCAAATTTAGAAGAATAAAAAATATATTTAATCTAACTATGATATTAGTAGTATAGTTCGTTCCTATAACGTCAATTAAAAGGACAAGTTATTATCATTATCAATTAAACTATTTTATGTATTTAACCATAATATCATTTTTTTCGTTATTAACACTCAATATTGTTTATTTTGTATTTTTATGATATGTTTGGTCTAAAACAAAATTAAAGAAAGAAAGAAAAACAAAATGATTTTGTGAGTCCTTAGTGTGAAAGAAAAAAAAGAAAAAGAAAGTGTAGGTAAATAAAAAATTACTTTTAATGAAAAAAAGTAATTTATTTATTTTTTATTTCGTCAACTATATTTATTTCCTTTTCTTTCGAAGTGGGGTTGGAAAACAAAACAATTCAATTCAATCTGGCCTAGTAAATTGGATTTAGCAAAACGTTATGTTAGATCGAACTATAATAAATACAAATGAACATAAAATGTAGGTAAAAGATGACTGACATTTATTAAAGATGCCTTTTAAACCACCCTAAAGTAGCGGTCAAACCCACTGAAGATTATGACTTAGGCAATTCCAAACTAAATTTTTAATTCACTAATTTCATTTAATAAATCCAATACTTGACCGGGTCCTGTGTGTTTGGTGCAGTCCACTTTAATAAATACAATGATTTAATAAATTTCCAAACGTGAATTAGTTAGTTTCATTAGTCAGTGTTTTTCTATTTACATCGTAATTCTTCTGCTACGTAACAAGCCAGAAGTACGAAGACATTGAATTTTTTTACATGTATAGTGCCTTTCCGTGACAGTTGAATTTGGTTACCTATTTTCGTTCAATTTTTCTTTCTCAGTCTTTGAAAAAGTGATACTTGTTAATATCATTTCTATAAAGTTTTCAATTAAGGAGTGTTAAAGATACTGCTGACTAAAAAGCATGAGTATTAATTTGAGCCTTTTAATAAACTCATTCAAAACATACTTAATTTTAGATACCTACTTAGATTGAATAGACTCATGCAAGTAGAAGGTCTCCATGTTCCATGTCTCATTATTTTTCATTCCTTATTTTTGTCACAAACCTCAACAAAAGTTTAAGGTTCATTTTCTGTTTGTAATTGTCTAAAGAAAACAATGCCTAATAAAAAATACTATTATATCTTCTACACCTTAATTAATTATAGATAAAACTATTATGAAAAAAGTTAATTAAACGTGATGAAAAGGAATAACTAAACTTATTTTAACTAATTTATTGTTAGCCTATTAAAGTTAGGATAAAGTAGACCCATCTCTTGTTAGGATAAATTATTGATTCATGCTTAATTATTTTTCTAAATTATTATTTTTATTTTAATTTTCAATTTAAAAAATGAACTAATAAGATAGACAACCTGGCAGGCTGACGAACCAACTTGCTTTGCCACTCTACAATAAATAACATCATTTATATATTCATAATAAATTTAAACTTGATTAATTAAAATAACTAATAAGATATAATGATCTATAACTGGTATAAAATTCCTTAAAATATATCTATTTTAAAGAAAAAAAAACAATTATTATAAACTCAAAATCAAACATAAAAATATTAATGATTGAGCTTTAATATTGTTAGGAATCTAAGTGTGAGTCTATGTTTCACATTTTTATTAATATTGTTAGGAATCTAAGTGTGAGTCTAAGTTTTATATTAAATAAAAATGACAAAGTTAAGCAGTATATAAAAAAGAAAACCTATAAACCTATTGTCTTAAGGTTTTGGGTTAAAAGTGATGTCATTCCCTTGTATCTTTTACCCATTTCTCCTTTTTAGTTAAGCAATATATAAGAAAGAAAACCTTGTGAGATCTCATAAACCTGATGGACCGCTTGTTGTATTTATGATACCACTTATTGTGGTTGTTGGAAAAATGGACATAATCAGAAATATCTCACAAGAGAGCTAAACATACATAATTTGTTATGTATAATTTCAAAATTAAAAGAAAAATAAAAGGTATATATTTTTTTATAAGCATCATTTACTTAATTATAATGAATATGGATCATTCACACACTTATATAATAAAAAAAAAATGAAATGAGATACACATATGTTATCATATAGTAGTGATATGAAAATAAAGACAAGTACTTTAACATATAATAAAAGCACAATTTGATTTTCCTATGATTTAATTATGACATAATTTTATGATGGACTAAACCCAACAAAATAATAGGAAGTTTAATACAGAAACAATATTAATAATTAAATAATGAATGAATATAAAAGTAAAGACAAAACAATGTACAATGGAATAACATGGTAAAAGAAAAATGGTGTTTCATGTTTAATTCTTATTCCAGTTAAGTTTCAAGTTTGAATCACCACTTAGAGTTCTAAAAGTTAAAATAAGATTATAAAAATGTTACACAGATTCAAATGTGTCAAAAATCTCTCTGTTTGATATAACTGAAAAATATCATATAACTGCAAGGAATGAATATTTATAAGTTTGAGTCATTAGAAATTATAATATAATTATAAGAAAACGAAAAACGAATTAAATTCAAATAATAGCCTTGGCTAAAGATGTGAATTTGAAGGAGAGAGATTTAAATTTTAAAATTCAAATTTTCAAGTTGTTTGAACATGATAGCATTCAAAACGTTTCATTATACTAAACTCGTTTAAAACGTTTCATGATATAAAATGTTTCATTATATTTTCCTTTCCTCTTTGTTAGCAAATGCTTTCATTGACTGTTGCACCCATATGAATCTATCTGTACTTTTTTATTTAACTTATATTTGAAGGGCATGATTCCTCTTTAAATTTGAATGAGTCAAAATAAATCCTATTTTATAAACTATTATACTTATTTAAAATTTATAAATAATTAGAAATTAAAAAATAAACAATTATTTTATACATTTTATCTTATTTTATTTCAAGTCGTTCTCTTTAAATTTAATTTTTTTTTGTTTTATCATTCCTGCACTCATTGGGTAGCAACACGTGCTAAATTTCATCTTGTAACATTCCCATGTATCAATAAAAAAATGCTTAAATATGTATGCAATATAATTTTACATGCGCGTTCTACCATTAAAACAATTTTGTAAAAGTAGTATAAGAGTATACACACTACAAATAGTCAAACTACAAATATTGAAGATCAACCTTATAAACATTTCTATCAGGACACGTCTTACATGAACTCCCATGTTCATATTTCCATTTTACTTAGGTCCTCATATTCCATATCAACACATAACCGTGACATACAAGATACTTAGTTTTCCTTATATCAGTCTTGTATTATGGTATTCATAACAATATTCACTTAGTTAAACAAAGACTAAATATAGTATATGGTGATAGAAAATGCCAAAAATATCAATTTACATGACATGATTGTTTAATTGCATAATTATTTATATATTTAATACATTTGATTATTATTTGTGTCTTGGTAGTCTTGTTAACAATACATTTCCTTTTTTATTTTCCAACGAAATCAGGCAGAGGAAGGTACTAGTTTAAGAAGTTAAAAAAACGCGTTGAACCAAATTAATTAACCACAATGGCTCTTTTTCCTCCAACAGCGAAATCGCGTGTACCGTGGCGTGTGCAATAAGATCCCGAATTGTCAAACAGTTGCAACTCACAACAAACACCACGCGCATACAAACACATATATACGCGCCCACAGACAAAGAAACCCTTCATCACCTTCACTCTCAATATCTTCCTTACACAACAATCATTATTCTCCAAACACTTTCTTCACCATGGTTCGCTTCAGCAACAACGTGGTCGGACTCATCAATATCCTCACCTTCCTCCTCTCAATCCCGATCATTGTGGCCGGAGTGTGGCTGAGCAAGCAGGGCAGCACCGAGTGCGAGCGGTGGCTGGAGAAGCCGGTCATAGCGCTCGGCGTTTTCCTCATGATCATCTCACTCGCCGGCCTCATCGGCGCGTGCTGTCGCGTGTCGTGGCTCCTCTGGGTCTACCTGCTCGTGATGTTCTTGCTCATCGTTCTTCTCTTCGCCTTCACCATCTTCGCCTTCGTTGTCACCAACAAGGGCGCTGGTGAGGCCGTGTCTAACAGAGGCTATAAGGAGTATAGGCTCGGGGATTACTCCAATTGGTTGCAGAAGAGGGTCAACAACGCTAAGACGTGGAACAGGATCAAGAGTTGCTTGCAGTCTGGGAAAGTCTGCACTGAATTCCAGACCAAGTTCCTAAACGACACCGTTAATGAGTTCTACAACGAGAACCTCAGTGCGCTTCAGGTTTCTTTCTCATCTTCTCAATTTTCTTTTCTTTTCCCTGATCCCTTTTCTGGGCTGTTGACAAAATTTGAGCTTGTTCGTTTAAGATCTGGTTTTTGATCAAGATCCTGTTTTTCAGTTGGGACTGCTTCACAAGGAAAAAAAGTTAATTCATAATTGTTTTGGTGTTTTATTTTTCTTTCATTTTGTTTGGTGGGGGAATTGGGGTTTTACTACCTCCTTAAAAAGTGAATATAAGTTACAGACCAAAATTTATTTCTCATTCATTAATTAGTCATAAAAAAAATAAGTAAGAAATTGTCCTAATTTGTATCTTGAAAAATTTGCTGTCCTTTAATTAGATAATTTTCTTTTGGTTGAAGTGTATCTGATGGTAATTCTCAGAGTTTCGCTTTCTTGTATAATCTTGATTCTCATTAAACAACGACACTAAAAAATAAAGAACTGTATGTAGCTTTTGCTTCTTGAAATCTGGTTGTCTTTATGAGACCACATACTTTTGGTTTAATTTGTCTTTTTACTTGAAACTTAAACACTGCTCTTATCATGGTATGTGTGCCCTTTGGCCCACTTCCTTTAAGTTTCTTTTTTCTTGTCTCCTTACTCTCTCTAACGGGAGTTTCAATTTGAGTAGTTTTCTGGAAAAAGTGAACTTTCGTCAGATCAATTTTGTAAGATAATGTGTATTTTATAGTCGTAGTCTCGTAGAGTAGTCAAGGTTGGTATCTTTTTGAAAGGGGGCCTTTTTAACTGGGATTGGCCTCCGTCTGAAAAGGCTGTGTTCTTTTGCTTTATTTTCTAATTCCCAATGTACACTTTTTGGCATTCCTGTGTGTCATTTTTAAATGGGAACTGATGGATGCTGGTACTGCTACCTACAGAGCTAAAAGTTGTTCGCTTTTTACTTCTAATTTCTCTTGATCCTGCATGATTTTACGTGCACTTTTCTTGCCAATAAGGAATCTTTGGTTCCTTGTAGCATCAGCGTGTGAACTCCTCAAGAGAAAGAGATCCACCATTGGATCTAAACATTGGGATCCACTTACTGGGTCAAATTTTTCTTAAAGCAAGAGAAAGAGAATATGAGTCTTCAAAGACATAAGAATTTTCCTACATGGGATATTCTTACATGCTACTATAGACACATACAGTTATAAAGTGAACATGATTTATTTGTTTAAATTGGTTGCTTGAACGAGTGCAAGTTGTTGTTTGTGATGTTCTCATTGAATTTCTTTGTGTGACACACCAACAAGCACTGATGCTTATGCTTTAATGTTTTGTGCAGTCTGGGTGTTGTAAGCCTCCAGATGAGTGCAATTTTACCTATGAGAATCCAACTACATGGACAAAGACCGCAAATGCTACTGTGAACAACCCTGACTGTAGTTCTTGGAATAACGACAAGAACACTCTGTGCTTCAATTGCCAATCATGCAAGGCCGGCTTACTGCAAAACCTGAAGACTGATTGGAAGAAGGTGGCCATTGTTAACATCATAGTCCTGGTCTTCCTCATTATTGTCTACTCCATAGGCTGTTGTGCTTTCAGGAATAACAGGGAGGAGAATTGGAAGAGATATTAATTAGCCTCATTTCATTATTTACTATTCTATTACCCTGTTCATGAATTTGCTAGGCGATCTGGTTTACATGCTAGATTTTTTATTTTATTTTTTTTCTAGTGAGCTTTATCTGTGTTGGATTGTACTATTTTAAGCTCAGACTGTTGTGTAAATTCTTAGTTTTTTTCATGACATTTCCTAGTAACATCTGTACGTAGATATTACTTTCGGACACTGCATTTCCTCTGCTCCAACATCTCATTATATAAATGTTCACCCTCTACATTATTGATGGTTTATAGTCGTTTTTATTTAATTTAATTATTTCTAATCCCTTTAATTTATGCTTTATGCGAATTTTAATTTTCAACTTTTTTATTTAATCCATTTTTCTACATTTTAAATGGCATATTGGAATCCCTTATTCGTATAATCTTTTACTTATTTTTTTTTTATAAATTAAATTGGTTAAATTTCACAACTTATGATTTTCAATATGTAATCTTTAACTTGAAGTAAATAAAAAGAAAATCGAAATGGGTCTATCTAATTCATCCAAGTGAAAATTGTTTTGTTGATTATTGTGATTAATGCCCTATCATATAATAAAAGCCAAATTATACTTCTTTATATTACTTCTATGATTTTGATCATTGGTCTTTTAAGAAATATTTAGGTCTTTTAAATGTAAATTAATTTGATTCTTCATTTTGGAGCATCATTTTGAACTTTTTTTTGCTAAGATGGGAGACTTATGTCATTAGTTTCACTTAAATAAAAGCTACAAAACTTAATTAATTGCCGAATAAAAGTTATAAAAAACATGGTGAAAATTAATTAATAAAATTTTATGATTGCTATGCTTTTAAAACTTTAATCATACGATTTAAATATAATAAATGTGTTTCTATAAGGAATTTGATATGAAGGTACATATAAAAAAATTGCTGCCATGGTTTTTTTTTTTCGCCATAGCAATAGGCCTGTATCTTTTGTAGGGCAGGAAACGAGTTGAGTTGAACAATAATCTGTTCAATTTCTCAAGAATTGGCTCAGTCTAGTCAAGTTAGCCAGTAGTTTGATTCAGCTCATTACTTGCACGAGATTTGAAATTATAATTATTTTAGTGCTTTATGAAAAGTAAAACTAATACAGATTAATTATACAAATTTAATAATGTTAGTTTTATTATTTAATATATATTGAGTTGGCTCATATATTTTAATCTTAATCTTTTGTTTAATTCACACGATTCTTATTTTTGTGAAAGTTGGTCAGTTATTACAATTTTTTTAGCTATTGATTAAATAGAATATATAAATTTTAAACTATTTTTTGAGTTTAATTTTTATATTTGGATTGTTCAAAAAAGATTTTATAGCTTCTTTAATATCATATATTTTGATTAAATAACAATATTTTATATTAAAATTTACAAGTTTTTATTCTTTATTAAGAAAATAGTTTTTATTTCAATTATGTTTTGAGTTACTTTTCTTTAATTTTTCTATAAGAAATTAATCCATTTAACAATAATAATAATAATATTAATCCATTTAACAAAATAACATAAAATACAAATTCTTTACACTCTTTCTAGCTTTGGACTTGGGCCATCCTCCTTTTTTGGACTGGGCTCAGGGGCGTCCTGAGCAACAGACCCGTATTTCAAAAGTCGTAAAAATTAGGCAAATGCTTCCTACACCATACCAAATTGGACCTCCATTATATTATTTTTTAAAATTCCAAAACTGTCCCTGACATTTGTATTTGAACACGTGCAATGTATGGAAAAGAATATTCATGATGGCTTTCGTGCAATCCATAAAGGAGGGTGTTTGTGGTAACTGAAAGTGATTCGTGGAGCGTGGTCACTAATCCAAAAAGTAGAAAAAAGAAATAAAAACTCAATGTAGGACATGAACTTTTATCAGAATCCATGACCATCATCACCAAAAACCACCACGAACCAAATGAAATTCATCAACCATACGTATACATACAAAATCTCCACCAACGAAACCTCCTTAGATAGCAAAGCATCACTGTTTTTCTTTGCAATTGTTTGTTTGTATCATGTCACTTGCTATTCATTGTGTAGGAAAGAAGACCTTGAACAAGTCAATAAAAAAAAAAGACCTTGAACAAATTGCCCTAATAATTAATATGGGGTTCTTTCATCATTCCCTCAAGTGGTGGATTCAGTGAACATGTTCTGCTGTTCACATATATATTTGGTGGTTGTCATCCAAATTAGAAGGGGTTCTGATATATCCTGCCACAGATTTTTACCCTTTTTCACTTACATATTGTCATTGCTGTGAAACAAATTAAAGTATAGACACTCCACATTCTTAAATAGGCACTCCACATGCTTAAATTCTGAAACGCATGTTATAGCTCACAACCATAGTAATCAAATGTTGAACTCGTAAAGGAAGAATATATAAATACCTAAGAACATGGTGCAGGTCACAAAATGGTACAATGAATGAAGTATTTGCCTAAAAATTATGCCGAAAGCAACATATCCGTATCTTTAGTGTCAAAAGTAAACGAAGTCTCGTTGCAGTTAAGAGACAAATTCCTCAAAGGTTTATATAACATTCACCTTGAGTTTGTGAAAATGTTAAAGAATAAGCTTGCAAACACAGATTTGGCAGAACAATTCAACAATTCTATAAAAAAATTCAAAACAATACAATAAAATCGAAAAAATTATGATGAAAAGGAGAAAAAGAATTATTAAACCTAATTTTAATTATTTTTTGTGTGGTTGAAGGTGTGTGATGGTGGTGAAATGGTGTCATTCTCAGTTTTGATGCAAGTGTTGAAATAGAATTACTGATGGCTGAACTCAATGGGGATCTTGTTTGTGGATAAGGAAATCTTTTTGAGAGATTATTTCCACACAGTAATGAGTGAAATGCCATTAGTTTTTGGTGGTCCATTATGCATTTTCCTCACGTGACGTCAACCATATATAACATTATTCAAGTTCCTTTCCCTTCTTTGTCCATTACATACAAATACAATAATTTTTCTCTACCGATACAATAATGCTTTTAACCCTTTTGCATCTCATTTCCCTATTGGTCTCTTTCAATTAAATTAGTGGTACCTATGTGATGCAAAAACAGCTCAAAGACATGGTGTGTTTGAATAGTAATGCGAATTTTTTTTTCCATTCACATGAAATTAGTTGTGCATAAAAATATTAATATTCGAATAAACAATTTATTAAAGAAAACCAGCGTTGCTCAATTCTAAATTTCATTTACTATCCACCACATGTAATTTCAAATTTAAATGTTTTTGCTCTTTGTACAAATTTTTTTCATAATAACTTCTAACAAGAAAAAAAGTAAAACAAACCTTTTCAACACGTTAAAATAAAAGTTAATTTGTAGAAGTTTTGCTGTACGATTTTTTTAAAATTATTTTTATCTTACGTACAAATTAAATTTATCTCATAAAATTTTATTTTATATTTCTATAAAAAAAATGTAATGAAGTTTCTCCAAAAACAAATCAAGCACTCAGTCTCACTTTTTTTAGAAAGAAAATGTAAGGGAAATTTTAAATCTCGTAATTTTAAAAGTATGTATGTCACTCTAAGAAAAAAAAAAAATGGTTTCCAAACACACACAAAAGATGCACAAAGTTAGAGAAACAGATTAATTGTTATTAGGACACTGATTGAGAAAACAACATCCATTAAAATTTGTTATATTATAAAAAGACTCAACATAAAATGAAAACTTAATTTAGCTCCAAAATAAATGGAAAATACTTTAGAACAGCCTCTCACTACATTACTTTCTTATATGAATAAAGAAATACCACGTTAGTTATTATAATTTTTAGTTTTCTTTTACATCTTTTTCTTTTTTTGATTCCGGTGTCCATATCTTCACCCTAGTGGAAAATGATTTATAGGTACTTATATAATTTTTAACTTCAGGATATATTATCTTAGAGTGTTTCTAATGCATGTGTTTGTATGGATTATTTAAATTAACATTGTTTACAATTTTTTTATTAAATGACGTGCATTGTATTACTGCAATGAAATGTTTATTAATCAATAATGTTTATCACCTAATTTTTCCTCATAAATTTAACAACTTCGTTTTTCTTTTTACCAATTTTCTTTGACCTACTATGTAATCCCTACTCCCTTTTTCTCACTTTTCTTTTCTTTTCTCTCTTTTAGTCTCTCTTAAACTGTCCTTTCTTTAGCTTTCTTTTTTCATATTTCATTTATTTCAAAAATTTAATTACAATCAAAGAGTATTTCTATTTTATAAAATTTTATAAAGTAAGTTTGTATTTAGTTTAATTTATTTTTTTTTTAGTTTTGGTTATCAATCTTTTAAGAACCAGTTGAGAAAAAATAAATCTCTCAACTTATTTTATCATATACTGAATTTTGATTATGTTTGAATAATTTATTCTAGATTTCTATATTTTAAAGTTACATAACTATTTGACATTATAATTGTCTTAATATTGAACTTTTCAGGTTAGGAAAATTAGTTTTAACTTTTCAATAGTATCCTAGGCTGAGTTTAAATGCGAAGGGGCATGCAAATTTCAATTTCTTTTGCAGGGATGTTATTTGATGAAATTGTTTGATTATATGCTGTGTGAATTTATAAAAATATTGAATTTGATTGTTTGATAATTAACTGTTGTTTTGATGTTGTAAAGATTCTTGTACGTTAATGGAATGATAGTTTGGTATTTCTGATTCATTCGTATTGGTATTGACGAGAATGATGGAATGTAAATGAAATTGATATCATACATTTAAGATAATGTAGAGTTGTTATGGGATTGTACATTAAGTATGTAAAGCTTATACAAAGATATGTAGACTAAAATATCAAGTGGTGAGAAGTTCATACACATTGGGACTACTGATGGCGCTCAGTATTGGATGTTTAAACTTATTTTGTGTTATGGTAAATAGAGAGGGTGTTAGTCTTTGGTAAGGGCATATTTAATGGGTCCATGTGTGGCCTATACCTGTGATGTGATCCATGTGTGACCTATACGTGTGGTGTGGTCCATGTGTGACATATATGTGTGATGTGGTCCATGAGTGACCTATATGTGTGATGTGGTTCATGTAAGATCTTTATATATGATGTTTAATATGAATACTTGAAATGAAAAATGAAAATTTAGTAGTTAATATATGAATTTTACGGGCTTATCTTTATATGTGAATTTTAAATATTATTTTTTCATTTCACTCATACCTTACATATTGAAATCTTCTTTTTACTGACTTATCATTGCTTTTCTTATTGTGTAGTGAATTGCGATGATTGTATTATATACATGAACATATACATATGTTTATAAATGTTTATATGATTTTATTTTATTTTAGGTTTCATTCTTAGACAATTATATTTATATAAATATCTTATATGTATATAAGAAATATTTAGAAATATTATGTACCTTGTATTGACCATTTGTTAAATTTACTATACTGTCATAAAAAAAAATACATAAAATTGATGATAATTTGATTTTTTCATAAAGCAAAATTACATAATTGATATTAATTTTATTCTAGAAGCCTTATATCCATTGTCTCTTGAATAACTATAAGATATGTATTTTATATATATTTTAAGGCGTTACATACTAATTATATTCATAATATTATGGTTGTGATAGATCACTAAATATTTATTTTAATATTAATAGTGAATAACTTTTTAATGTACAGTTTTTAGACTTATATAATCATATAATTAGAATGTTTAGACAGAGTATAGTATTATTAGTTAATTCATAATGCTCACAAGTTTGGCTAACTCAAATAAAAAAAATATGTAATATAATTTGAAATAGATATTTTATCTTCTTTAAAATATTTAAAAAATACTAAAAAATAAATATAGTAATTCAAATGAGTTATATTGTATCCTCACTCGAAATAAGTAGTAATTCAAGAATGATTTATATGATATAATTACTAAAAATTGAATGACAACTATTTGAAAATAAATTATATTATACAAATACTGGAAAATGAGTGTGCAATTACTTGAAAATGAACAATAACTCAAAAATTTGTTACATGTTATAACTAGTTAAAGCTGAGTACAAACTATTAAATAGTGAACATTAACATATGATATAATCACTATAAAAAGAATTATATAATATAACCACACTCGAAAATGAGTGACAACTATTTAGTATTAAATTATAATTAAAGATAAATTAAAGATAAGTTATTTGATAGAATCACTTAAAACTTAGTATAACTAAAAAGTAAACTTTATGATATAATCACACAAAATCAAATTATATAATATAATCATTAAAAAAGAGGCAAATAATGCAATCACTTAAAAAATAATGATAATTATTTGAAAATTAATTATATGATTTAACAACTATTACACAATTATTTGAGAATGAATTATATAATGCAACTATTAAATAATAAATTGATACAACTACTAAACAATGAGTTATAATTCAAAATCATTTATACAAAAATTATGTTCGGTGCTATATCTTAAAAAAGGCATGAGCAAATAGTTATGCACAATCAATCAAAGTCGTTCTTAAAAGGTTACTTGAGTTGCACAAATTTTATTAAAAATATTTTAAAAACTTAATTTTTCAATAAATTTTTATCTATCAAAGGAAAAAAAATAAAGATAAGTTTTTCCTTATTCCAAAATACTCACAAGTGTTCAACTAAGTATATTATCTATGTCTGGATTTGTTTCTTCTCTAATTGTTCAAGATTTTTACTGAGATTGTAATATTTGTGAGGCCTATTAGTTCCACATATCTACAGGCTCGAACAAAAAAACTTGTTAAGTCGGGTGATTATAAACTCTAAGTTTTCTAACAATTTATATCTGAGAATTTCTTTTAATTTATAAAAAATCATTCGTCCTCGTAAAAAAAAAAATGAATTTATAAAAAACTATCCAAAACATTTTACCTAGATTATGGGTTTGAAGTAATTGTCTACATGTGTATTATGAATTATAAAGTAGTTTTTATTACCATATAAACCATTAATTATATAAAAAAATTAAATTCAATCATTCAGTTATGCTTTTATTTATTTCAAATAATACCAATGATAACAATTTTTTTATGAGATAGTTACTAATATCTTTTATTGTATAAAATAGAACTCGTACAACTTCTTTTACATATATATATATATATATATATATATATATATATATATATATATATATATATATATATATATATATATATAGTCACTTTCATAAAAGAAAAATACAATTCATATTCACTCTAGTACACATTTGTAACGTTTTTTATTTTATTATTTTCTTATTAAGTTTAGCTTACAAAAGTCATTTTCATATGAACAACATAATCCATGACTTAGCAGCTCAAAAGTTGAATCTCAATAAATGCTCATACAAAAACGCACAAATGACAAATAACCTGTTATTCTTGTGTTAGTATTTAATTTTATTCCTGCATTCCTGTTGTCATGAACTGTTATTAATTTCAGAATTTGGAATGAAATTTCATACCAATTGACCATTTTTATTTTTCCTTCCCCCTCTAATTAAGATGACTCTCTCTTCTCATTCTCTGTAGTAATCTCGGGAAATTAATAAATTTTAATTAATAATAATATGTGCGTCAAAAAAATATTTCTTATATATATTTGAGGAACTTAAATATATTAAATGTGTTATCATTTTCATTTTAAAGATAATCTTTTAGACAGAAACTCTACGGGCTAGATTTGTGAAACTTTAAGAAAAAATAATATGAGCTTTTTGTAATTTTTCCCTGCATAATTTTATTTTATTTGCTTATGTAAGGTATTTATTTAAATTTTAAAAAAGAAATATTGTAATATAATATACATTCTCTTATATTTTACAGGCAGGTGCCCACACAAATATAATATTTATTTCTTCTCTTTTCTTTCTATTATTTTATTTCTTCCTCCTTAACATTGTTCCTACACATCAAAATGAGATGCACAAATGAAATGTATATTTCCCTAAATGAGGGTGGATGCATTGGTACTACATAGAAATTGTCTAAATATCAAGTGTCAAATGTCATTATTGTTGCTTTTTTAATGTACCACAACTAGCTTTTAAGGACAAAAGACAAAATGATTGTCATAAACAATAAATTTTATCTTCAAATATTTAATATGTTAATATGGTTTGGATTTAAGTTTCAAATTATTAATTATACTAAAATAATTAAATATCAAACAAATCATTGTTCCTTGAAGATTGAGTTGGTGTTTCTCTATTCTTGAAAAATCAGTGAATGTGGAATTTATTTTCAATTTTTTCTATTCTAAATAAATATCTTATATTTTTATTTATTTTTATATGATAAAAACTCGACCGAAAATATTTAAATTTATAAAATAGTTAAAATTTAATTAAATTTTGTATATAATATAATACAATATAATAAGGAAATATACTTATCACAAACTCTTATTTAACTTCAAAGCACCAGATTGGATTGTTGAGTTTTTATAAGAAAAAAATGTCAAAAACACTTATTATCAACAAATCACGAACAAATTATATAAAAAATTAAGATGTTACATGTAATTTAAAATCTAAAAATTATTTTATGATTTTTTTTCTTATATATTTTTTTTCTTATTTAATATTAATTTCATATTTAAAATTCTAATAATTTCTGTCATAATATAATTAATTTTTTTTTTTACAAAACTTGAAGAATGCTATATTTATAACTTTTCTACATTATAAACATAAATGATGGTTTATTTATTTGAGAAAAAGTAAAAATTAACTAACTAATTTTTATTTAAAATTGGAAATATTGATGAATTTGGTTTTAAATACTAAAGCTGCAATTATTTTCAAATGGAAATAAATAATTAATTTTTTTAATAAAAAATGAAATTATGATGACAAATAATTTATGGGTTTTGAAATGTAAGTCTAACTAAAATATCAAAATTTATAATAAGGTTTAATATAAGTTTTTTATTAAAAAATAAGAATAAAAATGTATATTTTTTCCCTCCCTTTAGTCAAGATTTTCTCATTCTCAATCTATTCATATTATCTCTTATGAAAATATTGGGAATCTTAGTAAAGTTTTAATTAATAATAAATAACACCTAAAAATTATTTATTACATTGTAATATATTGCATTTGTTTTATTATTTTTATTTTAAAAACCTTTTTAAAACAGTAAGTCAAAGAATTTGTGAAATGTGAAGAAAAATTAACAGACTTTTTTTTAATAATCATATTATTATATACATGTATATAAAACATTATCAGCTGTTAATAATTAATTTTGTTAAAGAATTTTACAGACCAGTTTAAAGATATCTGACCAGGTTGTTTTAATAGAAGTTTTATCATATTAAAATACAGTAAATTCTTCACCTCAATTAACTAATTAAAAAGATATATATATATATATATATATATATATATATATATATATATATATATATATATATATATATATATATATAAAGAAAGAAAGAAAATGATATATTAGTCATTTTAATCATTATTTTTACTTTTTTTTATTCTTCTATTATTTCCACCTTGTCATAATTGATAGACCAAACTTGAAATGTATTTATCCTTGAAGGAGGCTAGATACATTAGTCTGACAGAACTTGTCTCAAGTGTCATTTCTGGTTATTTTAGCAATTTTTAAATGAGTTACAATCATGATTTAATGTAATTTAAATTTGAAACTACTAATTAAATTAAAATATTTTTATATAATCTATTTATGTATGGGGTATACACGTGATTATTAAATGAGTTACAATCATGATTTCATATTTAGAATTTAAATTTGAAACTACTAATTAAATTAAAATATTTTTATATTCATCTATTTATGTATGGGGTATACATGTGATTATTATGAACTGATTTTCATCTGTCATTAGCTCATATACTATTTTTCTTTATTTCTTTATTACTTTATCATAGTATATTCAATTATCACACTTATATACGTGTTTTTATTTTTAATTTTCTCTTCATTTCCTTATGAATTACTCTTTCTATCCCTCAATGTAAGATAACGAGAACTAATTGATGCCTATTAAGAAAGTTGATTAATTTAGTGAATAATAATATTAAAAATATCTCTAATAGTAACTTTTTAAAATTATCTTTAAATAATTAATGTATAGAGAAAAATAAAAAAAAATTTAGAGTTTTGATAACATAATAAAACGGATGATAAAAATAATTATAATAATAATAACGGTTCTTCTGAGAACGTGTAATAGTACTTATTGTGATGAAAATTAGGATAAATATTAATTTAAAAATAATAATTATGAAAGTATTAGAAGGATTATAATATTATAAAAACAATGAGGGAAGTAATAATTATTAATTTTATTATTATGATAATAAAAATGATAATGTTATTATGACAATAGTAATGAGCATAATTATAATTATGATTATGTGTATGATAATAATAATAATAATAATAATAATAATAATAATAATAATAATAATATATTGAAAGTGATTATCTTACATTAATAGTAAGAGTAGTAATAAAATTAATAATAAAAAAGTGTTGGTGGTATTACTTAATGTGAAGATAAAGAGAATGGTAAAAAAAGAAGAATAAAGAAAACAAATGATAAAAAGTTAGTATACTTGTTCATAAAATATATATAAAGTCAAGGAAACTATCTCATCAGTGCATTAGGCTTAATTTTTAAAACTAAATCCATCCTTTTAATAATCTTCTTAAAAGAAAATGAGACACTTTATTACATTTATGAGTTTAGATATTTTTTTAATAGATTAACCAAAACAATTGAATAATTTGGTGATATAATTAATAACGTATAAGAAAATCATAAAACATTAAATAATAAGGATTTTTTTTTTAAAAAAAAGCGTTATAGTTACCTTGAGAGTATCACTTAGAGTAAATGTGAAGCAATATATTTTTTATTTTTTTTTACCGTGCTTATCTTCTTATTGTCGAATTTTTATTTTACCATTCCTTTAATAAACAGGTTTTGATTTCAGTAAAATTCTGATGTACCAGTGGGAATCTTAATAAATTTTAATCAATAATAAAGAGTGGACTAGAGGTTATTTGTTATATTAATTTTTTTTTGTCATTTTAAAAATTTTATTTAATTAGTAAATCAAAGGATTTGTGGAACTTCAAACAAACTTAACACGAGCTTGTGTAATTTTCTCAGCACAATTCTATTTTTATTTAATCGTGTGACTTATTTAAATTTTCAAACTAAATAAGTTATTTAAGATTAATTAATAACCTCTTATCTTTATATATAATATAAAATATATATACATTATTTATTATTAGTGAAAGCCTGTTTTATCGTGCGTTTTTGTTTTATTTTTAAATTAAAAATAACTTGATATTTTAATAAAAATTTATAAAAAATAAAAAACATTTCTTTAAAAGTAAAATGGAGCGATTAAAAATTATAATATCAAATATTACAAAATAAAATTTAATGAAGCAGTTTAGAAAAAAAATAATAATAGTAATTGTATGTCTGTATTTTCAGTGTAAAAGAAATAGTTATTATAAAGAGTTGTTTTGTTAAAAAGAGAAGGTACACTTGTGAGAAAATCTTATTATATATTGGTATAAGTATTTATTATTATTTTTTTCACTTTCACCTGAAATAAGGGTATATATACTTTACATTTTCTCGTGTATCTTCACAAAATAAAGATAATTGTTATTTTTGAGTTAAATAAAATTACTATCAACGACAATTTTTTATTTAAACCATTAAAATACTTATGTATAACATTTAAATTTAAAATGATTTATTAAAAATTTAAATATAAGTTAAAAGTCCCACATTCAACAAAAATAAAAAAATTGAGTGACATATAATCATTCTTTTTCCTCTTTTTGAAGATAAGTTGAGTGATATATAAAAAAATAAATAAAAAAACACATAATCATTCTTTTTCCTCTTTTTGAAGATAAGTTGATTAAGATGATTGAAGAAAGAAGATACAATTTGACTAACAAGTTAAATTTCGAAACATAAAAAATAACTGTCTCACCATTTTTTTAATAATAATAAAATGACATAATATTTAGACAAAAATAAAAAATATTTTAATATTTCTAGGACAAAATGTATTGAATTTTTTTAATAACAACTGAATTCAAAATAATAATTTATAAAATATTTAAATCTTAAACAAACCTTTATATTTTAAATAAGTAGTATACAATTCTTTAGGGTGTTTCTCTTTCGAAGTATCATTTGGAGTGGAAGTGTCAAAGCTTTTACTCACGTCTCAGTCATTATTTATTCATGCGTTTATTTTCACGGGATTTTTATTCATTCTCAGTATTGAATGATTTTCTTTAGAGAATATTAATAAAATTAAATCATAATAGAAATATATGCTATATTATTAATATCTTAAATTTATTATATTATCTTTCATGTTAAAAAAATCTTCAAATACTAAGTCAGAAGATTTGTGAAACTTCAAACAAATTTAACGCGATTTTACGTAACCTTTTATTGAACAAATATTTGATTTACTTATATATAGAATACTTATTTAAATTTTCAAATAAATACACGGTTTACAATATAAAGAAAATAAAATACAACACGAGGATAACTTTCTACGAAAATAAAATGAAAAGCAAAACACTCCTAATTTCCCTAGCAAAATCGGACGGATGATGGCATTATTTGGTAAGAGAAATAGATGGAAAGAAACCAAAATTAGTTCTTATTTTCTCCTAAGACATATCATCATACTTTTACACAATTACCATTAACCAGGGCCATGAACTGAATTTATTTTCACATTCTTCGTTGGAAATTTTGGTGAAAGAAATGAGGCGAAGTTTGTTTAAGCAACCAGTTGTTCATGTTTCCGTTTCTTCAATTCTGAAATGATCAAAATTTCACCAAAACTTCTTTTGATTTAGCCATCATGGCTACTACACCTTGCTATCTGCCTCTGTTACATGTTCAGATTTATCTGATAGAAGGGGTTGTTCCAAGTCTATTCTACTACTTATCTCATCGTCTTGCAAGTTTGATTGCGGTGCCTCTTGTTTAATCTCAGCAAACTCTTTGGCTTTACCCCAAAGTACAATATATAAACCAGCAATAACTCCAACAGCCCCAATCAAACTGAAAAATGAACCAAGCATATGATCAAGCCATGCATATATACAACACTATTTGAGCTAATTTCTTCGTGAACAAGAAAAGCAATAGTGTAATACCTTCCAACGTATAGTTCTTCTTGCAAGAATGTTGCACTTATGAAAGCAGTGATGACTGTTGCTAAAGGGTTGAACATTGCACAGTATAAAGGACCTCTTTCTGAGATGCACCAGGATTGAATAAAGAAGCTAACCGCTATTCCGATTCCCTATTCCATAGAATAACAATCACAATTATTATTATAATATACAGTAATAATGATGCAATTTGCCAACAAGGCAAGGCTGTGCCAGTGTTGTACTACACAACAAATAATTACTAATTCAACTGTTACTGGTTGGACTGGAACTTACTGCGTATAAAGAACATGAAATCTGCAAAGGTGAATGCAAAACCCACGCTTCAAGATTCGGCTCTGAGAGTAGTGCAAACAGAGCAGACTGTACTGTTGAAAAGAGGCACATCCAAAAGGTTGATAATAAATGGTCTGGACAGGACGAAGCGATAGGTACCTGTTTGTTAGTTGAAGTTTTGTCAGATCTCCACTGATGGAGAAACGAATCATCCTAGAATATTCTGCTTTTTAAGGAAAATGTTAAACTTGTACTATGTTTGTTGGAGACAATTATTTGGTCGCTCACTTATATTTTGTTGAGAATTTTTGTATTTCATATAACTAGTTATCTTCGGCATATTAAATACATGTAATTTGAGATTAATCTGAATTATAAACCTGTATGTCAATTTCAGACGATGTAACATTTTCTAAGGGTTTATACGATGAAAAGTTAGAAATGGAATACATAATATGATGAAAAATAATCACAAAATAAGAAAAGCATAGATCTATAAGAATATATCGGTTTCTATTTACCTGCAGGATCATCCAACAAGACCAGAAAACACTGCTTGCTAAAAGCAAGAGACAACCCAGCAGCCAATCGTCACCTTCAGTGCCAGTGAGATGTATAGAAGGAAGGAACTCCGTGTGTAACAGTTTATGTCCTTTGACCAATGCCATGGTTAAGGCTCCAGTAACACAACAAACTGTCCCTAATATCTTCGCCATGCTTCTCAAGCTTCGTAGTTCAATTTTCTCAAATCTGACTCATTCATTTTAACAAAACACGTATCAGCAAAACAATATATGATTTTTCGTCTTCTATATTGTTAATCATTTATATTGTACTTTAGTTTAAGAAATTCTGATTTAAATTTCTCTTTTTTTTTTTTTTTGTCTGTAATGTATAGTTATAGAGTTAATGTATATTCTTAGAGCCAATACCCCGCAATTGCTGCAATTACAAACGTCAACGCAGGTATCAGATTACTCATTGCCGTAGCTGCAGTAGAAGACGAATAAAATAAACCTCTGAAATATGCATTCTGATTCGCTGTGACTCTGCAAGGGAAAAAAAAAAAACTTGGGGTTAGTCTTGTAAGTTGCAATCTTTTTTTTGTTATAAAAACCATAGCACGTTACAAGTGGTTTTGGAAAACTGTACCCAACAAGAGCCGTCACGAACATCAAAAAGAAGCTCCTGAATCCCGTAGAACTTTTTACTGATTGTCTCCTGTTATGAAAAGCAAGCATGTATATGAGTTAGTGAAAAAGGATGGAGTAACCTAAAGAGAGGAAGAGGTGGTTTAACAAGTACCTCTTAGGAGAGAAAAACATAGGGGCCAAAGACAAAGTGGCTATGCCCTGCCTGTACACTACAAACACTGTTGTACTCAACCCATCTAACAGGGCTGCTCTTGTGAAGATGGCAAGTGCTGCATAATGAACTTGCAGACCTACCATAACAATCAGAGGAAGATGACTCGCTAGACCACCCATTTTTTTCTGAGATGGAATCAAAAGTTGAAATGTTTTGAGACCTTCTATTACATATATGGAGAGGAGGGGGACGGATCTATTTATATCAACACAACTTCAATTTGTGCACCACTTCTCTATAATTTTATCATTATTAAAACAGAAATACAAAAGGAAAACGTGAAATGGATTTAATAATGTGGCAAGTTATTTTTCATCTCTATAAATATCTTTTTGGAACAACTCAGGCATGGTAAGAAATTAACTAAATTTTTATTTTTTATTTACTACCTTAAAAGAAAATATTTATTAAAATAAGATATAAAAAAGGAATTTAAGAATAACTGTTCAAAGAATTAATAAGTTTATTGAACCGAAGATAATCACACGTGACAGATAGAATAATTCTGTTAATCCAGTAGATTAGTGTAATATGTGGCCCAAAAAATATAAATGTAACTATTCTTTTACATCAGTGATAATCACGATAAAATTTACACTATTTAGGTAACTTTTTACCAAAAAGTTCATCCTGAAGACTTATTGATGATTTGAAATCAATTTCTACCATACATACCATATCTCAATAAAGACAAACGTGGAAATATTACTATTTCAAATACTACCATAAAAAAACACTGAAAAAAAACGGAACGACTTTTAGCCACTATCACACAAAAAAAAAAATATTAAGAAAAAATAGAAGTAGACAAATAGACAAATTAATGAAGAGGGACACATCCACGTTCATGAATGAATAGGTACCAAAGATAAGGTTAGGATACGCGGAGATTGGGGATCATTGAAAGATGAATACACCTACACACCTTTAAAGGAAAATAAAAAAAGAGAAAGAAGCGAAACTTCTAGTAGGAAAGCAATAGCTGGATCCTATGTAAGATGCTGAATCGTTTATGTTTTCTTACCAAATGTAGTAGAAACAATTATGAATCTCTCAATTTTTGAATAAATAATTTCCTTAAAGAAATTAATTGATTCTTTTTTAAGTGATTTTCTAAAATAATGACTTGATCTGTACAATTTAAAGCTAAAATTGAGTTGGAAGTAGATGAAGGTGTTGTTGTTGATGGAATAATGGTGAAGTAGATCTACATGTGGGGTGGTGAAAATAATTGAACGTGTTTGAGAGGCGTACGAATAAGAATGGCGTGGCACACATAAAGGTTAGGTGAATAATGCCAATTGCCAAGTGGCACAAGAAACAGAGCTCGATGAGTCTGATTAAGAAGATAGGATGTCCACGACAGTGGTGGCCAAGTCAACATTATTGGTGGGACCACACCACTCAGACATCTCGATAGTTCATGTTAATCTTTAATTCATATGCTCCACATACACAGGTTTCATTTTTCAATTCATAATTATTTTCCCTTTCAGTATTTGTCTTTTCCTTAAGCGGTGGCAGTTTTTAGCGTACAACTCCATCAAATTCTGCCCAAGACAAATTAAATAATTACGGAAAAGGGATATACCCGGATCAGAATCAGATTAGTTTTGATGTAACATTAGTATTAATAAACAACTTTCGCCATTGGTGCTACTGTAAAAAGCCCCACAGCCAGACATAATAATGGAAGGATCTTACCATGAATATACCAGTCTAGTGCTACCTCTGTTTAGTTATAGAAAAATATTATTTACAAACTCTCATAATGACATATATAATAAAAAATTCAAATGTGAAATGTGAAAATTATATTTATCCAACTTTGGTATTGAAAATTTAAAAGTGAAAAGTGGAAACTGGAATTCTATAATGACAAAAATAGAGAAAAGAGAAAAGAGAAAGTGACAAACATGACATGAGAGAATTGAAAGAATGTAAATTATAAAAATATTAGAGCATATACATAGAATGTGAGAGAGTCCAATTCACTCGATGTTACACGTTCGTTACACATGAAATGTCAGACAGAACAGTTGTTCATTGTTCACGGGTAACTATTACAAGAACCTGCACCCAATAGGATCAACTGCGTGCACGTGCCAAAGCGACGTTGGCTTTTGGAATAGTATATATATACGCCAGGAGTACGATTAGTTCTCTACTTTCTACAGGAGTGGTAGTGGTGCATTAAATGAAGTAATAAAGTGCATTATTGCAAAAGTTTTGTTCTAGCACAACGAAATTGACTCTGACGTTAACCGGCGTTATCTCATCATTTCTTCCGGGAAACTTAGATATTATTGTCATGAGTGATTGAATTTGGTTGGCTTAATCTATCTTTCCACCATGAAATTATTAAAAACTGTTCTCCGCATTTTTTTTTTATTGCCACATGTACCTTTTTCTCTTTAACAATTATACGTGAGCACTTTTGTCTATAAATTCAAATTTCTAGTTATCACACTGCGACCAACAAAAAATAAGTATATAACATTGCGAGCATCTCATTCCAACTAAAATAATATCTGACTTGGTTGAATGGAAATAAATAAATAAATAAAATATTGTAGATCGTTTTTGTTAAATTAAAGAAAAATAAGATGAAATCTACAGTTTTTTATTTATTTATTCTATAACACAACTTCATCTCAAAAGTATGTTCATATTATTATCATCTTCATGAATAGGTCCATATTTTGTATGGAATTCATAATTGATGGCTTCCTTAACCAGCACCACCAATCCACGGTTGCCGGCTTATTATGCTTCGTCTTGTCCTCTACAAACTTGCCAAACCCCATGTGCCCATCAAATTAGGTTATGTTCGAATAAAAATTGAACTTCTTTTCCTGATTTTCAATACATATTTTTAAAATTATATGACATAAAATAAAATCTGTTGTTTTGAAGCTTTATTTGACCAAAAGTATTGTAAAATATTCTAATGCAATCTTATTTTACTTTAAATTAGTTCCCCCGATTCATGTACTTTTTGTATAAGTATTCAAATGGTGAGATAAAGACACATAACTTCACTCTTCCAATATTTGAATAACTATTTTAGATCTAAAAATTAGTTTTCTGAATGTATAATTTTTTTATTCTTAAATTTTAAATTATAAGATCTAATAATTTTTAATTTTAAGATTTCTACCATAAAACATTATCATGTTTTAATGAACTGTTTTTCTTTTAAAAAATAATCTTAAATTTAAGATTCTGAAGATGTCTTCAAAAGTAAAAGAATTGTTGAGTAGTGTCCAAACGTTTGTTTACCGTTGATTCCATTAATGAGAAAAGGAAACAGAAAATGTTATGAAAGTGGAAGACATTTTCCTAGTGTTGTTCTTATCCTTTTCTCCATGGTCCTGTCACTGTAAGATTTGTCATCCACCAGTTGTCCTTACTGAATCTAGCACAACGACTTCAAAACACAAACTCCATAGATTCATATCTTAATAAGCCATCTCAGGCTTCTAAGGACCTTCACTAACCATCACCATGGCATCATCATAACCTTCTTCTCCATTAGATTTCCCCTACCAGAGGCCACCAAACGCATCTATTGAAGCCGTTCACGACATCGTGAGAGAGGGTTTGGATTTGCTGCTTTTATGACATCATATCACTTATCTTCTCTTTAATTTTCTCTCTGTCTGTTGGTTAGAATTGGGATATTTCTTGCTTTGAAACTCATCTAACACATCATTCTTACACATAATCCCATCACAATTTAATAATTAATTAAAATAAAATTTAAAACTCTCACAACTCACTCAATTTCTTATCATCTCTTCATCAACATCTCAACCATTTACAATTATTTTTTATTTTTTTATTATTCAATTGAAAATTTAATTATTTAAAAATTATAACTGAAAATAATTATTTAAAAGTTTAATTTATAAATAATTATTTAAAAGTTTGAATTCAAATAAAATAAAAACTTTATTTTCTTTTAAATAATAAAATTGAAAATTCGTTCCTTACACAGAATTAATCGCAAAAAAAATCTTGAAATTATTTATGTGTTGTTTAAATTAACTCTTCAGTCATATCTTGAAAAATAATGAAACCTTTAATAAAAAAAATAATTTATGTATTAACATTATACATAGTATTTAAATAATTATTTATAATTGATTTTTTTATTTATTTTGAACTAAGTTTTCAGTTAAGTAATAAAAATAATTTTAAATATAGATGTAAATGGTTGAGACGTGACAAAGAAATAATCTTCTGTATACTTGAGAGAGAGAAACTAAATTTTTATTTTGAATTAAACCTTCAAAAAATAATTAAAATAATTTCAAAATATGTATATTAGTTGATATGCATTAGATTGGAGAGAATGATGGATGTGTTTAAATTTTATTTTAATTAATTATTAAATTGTGATTGGTTCTATGTTAGAATGATATCTTAGATGCAAGATTTACTTTAAAATTTGAACAATGAATTGTGTCTCATCTTTCTTATCTTAGTCATCAACTATATCACTTATTTATCACTCTTCTCTCTTTTTTCTATTCCACTTTCATTACATATATGATAAAAGGTTGTAAAAAGATGAAAATAGTGTTGCCTTGGAAAGGAAATAAAAAAAATTAAATAATTAAAAAAAAAGATATGAAATTCATTGTAATATTTCACTTAAGTTTGTTTCTCTATTTCTCCTTCGTCTTTTTTATTTATTTATACGTACTTAATTGTTACTTTTTTTTGTCAATTTATTTTTGTCCAAACTTTATCTTTTTTTCTCCACCGAACAAAATATCGATGTTTATTTTCCTCTCAGTAAATTTAGCAAGAAGAAAAGAAAAAAGTGAGAATAAAAATAGCTAATAATATTGCAATAAGTGAAAAATAAAATTAAAATGAGTACATCCTTAAAGAGTTTGAAAAAAGAAAATCTTAAGAATAGAATCGGGTCGTACGTAAAAAACGAAGCTGTCTGTGGTGGGAAGTGTGTTTGGTTGACTAAAAATTCATTTCCCAGTTGAAGTGCAGTGACAGCAAATTGTTAAGTTCTTAATCGTGTGATCCAAACAATACAACCATTCTCATCAGGCCTCGTCAGACCACGTCATCCCTCCAAGTTGTGTGCCAGACAATTCGAAATCCAATACAATTTTGTGTCTTCACCACAAAATTGTTACGTCTAAGTTTAGGCTTCATTTTTTTATAGGTGAGAAGAGAGGAATGTTTTCAAATTAAAATTAGAAAACTAGATTTTTTCTTCAATCAAATGAAAAATTTTCATGAATAAAAAAACATTGCCGTTTCTCCTCATTTTTTATATACATACTCATCATTATTTAATAGTGAACTAGCATGTGCTCTGCATTAACAATAACTCGAAAATGACATAAATGGCATGTTCTTAAAATAGCAATTGTAAAATGAAATTCAATTTTTTTTTTTAAGTTTTACATATGCTTTGTTTGTAATATATATATATATATATATATATATATATATATATATGATTTAAAGTGAAACAGAGAAAAAATAAAAAAGTAAGAATAATATATATACTTAATCTGACCATCATGTCGAGGAAGCAATTATCTGTACGGACGTAAGTTATTTACTTAATCTGACCATCTACTTTAATTTCTCCCATCCCACATTCTATTTATCATGGTTTAAGACAGAGGTGGCAAAATCAATCATCCAATTGCATTTTATAACAAGTTAAATGGACAACACTCAAAACAAACTTTCAATTTTTATTAAGGTATGAGTTATTTAAGGTATTAAATTTTACAGTGATATATTGAAAATATAAAGCTGTCTTCCAATCTCAACTGATGTTAAAAGATGATTTCAAAACTAGAGATGGATTCATAAATTGATTGAAGGGATAAAACATTTGACACATTTAAAATAAAAACTAATTTATATATACATAATAAAAAATTGTTTAGAAGAATAAACTTTTATTCAAATATTAAAGAACGATAGTGATTTATATTAAATGATTATAAGGATTGACTTATGTAATAATGAAATAATGAGAAGATAAAGATAAGAAACAAAATATATATATATATATATATATATATATATATATATATATATATATATATAAAAAAAAATCAGTAAATGAATAAGCTAATCACATGTTTTTTAGTTTAAGAATAATAAGGTATGTATGGAACATGCATAATAAGTGATAGGAGTTAGTTTAACATATCATAATATAACAAAATATCATTTTCAATAATTCAATCTATTATATTTAAATAGGGAAGGAAATAAAATTTGTAAATGCATATAGGTGATAATCAAATGAAATATATGAAACCAAATAAACATAATTATATTTAGAAATAAAAGGAGAGATGAGATGCAGAAAAGATATTTATATTAACTCATGTAAAAGTATAAATATGAATAACTAATAAATTTTCAAAAGCGTCATTTATGTATTTTAATTGATATTGTATCCTGTAACATGTATAAAATATATGACATAACAGTTAAGGAGGTCAAATGATGATAATCATGTTTATGCAAAGATTACAAACCGTGTACAAGTACACATTTAGTAGATGTCATTGTGTTAGTAGAAGACTTAGACAATGCAAACTAATGTAGTGAATACATTTACAAGCTTAGCAGATTTAGACTTAGCTTTATGTAGATTTGATGTAAAACCATATCAATGGGACTAATATGCCATACTTTGGTATTAAAAGGCCGTATATCGATTGATAATTAACATTGATATAATGTTGAGATACATCGATGCTCTGCCACTGCAACTAATGCCCAATCCAATGATTTATTACTCACAAGATATAAACTTATCTTTAAGCGAATTTGATGTAAGTGCATATCAATGAGACTAAACTACTATATGATAGGGATCAAGATGTCATATATTGTATTATGAAAATAAAGAGAAGAACAAAGACGAACAAAAGACATGAAAAATACAGAAAAATAGAGTTGATGATAATTTGATTCTGCCATAAAGACAAAATCAAATAATTAGTTTCTTTCTAGAAGCCTTCTATCTATATCCTCTGAAATATTGATTGATAATTAACACTTATAAAATGATACATATACATCGAAGCTTTGCTACTGCTACTAATGCTCAACTCAGTGACTTATTGTTTGAATATGAAGGGATGCCAAAAAGTTGTAATATGTGCTTGTTTCTACAGAGATGCCATATTCAGAGTGCTGCAATAAAATTGTAAATGATTGTATATATAATGTGGTTATAAAGCTGAGTGACCTAGATTTACTGTTGGTTTATATATTAATACCTGCAAGTTGTAGTATGTGTTGGTTGTATATTCAGGCTAGAAAGTTGCATTATGTGGTGAGATTGATAAACTTACTCAAATAATATGAATGAGTAGTTATATATAGTCCAGAAATATGGAATTTAAGTGCAATATATGGTCAACAGGAGTGGATTCCGAGGTAACTAAAGGCAGATACAATTTACTAACATATGTAGGAATTGACTGCACAATTAAACAAAAGGTAGATGATTCAGTTGCAAAAGATAGGAAATTGTATAGAGTGGAAAAGGTAGAAGCAGAGGTGGAAAGGTGGGCTAGCTGCATGGAAGAGTCACCTGTCATAGGCAAAGGACACAAAATTGGGTAAGGGAAGAAAATTGTTTCATCTTGTGCCAGTTGAAAGAAATATTCGTTTAGGAAGTAAAATTGGGCATATTATTAACACTATTTTATATTATATAAATAAATTACTATTATATTTTTACAGATAAATTTAAAATTTAACATACGATTACAGAATATTAATAGTTTTATTTGTATGTTGTAATTACAAATATAATTATATATTAAATAAATTTCTAATTTATTGTAGTTTATAAAGTATCAATACATAATAAATATATGATGATAGCTTTGAAAAAATAACTATTTTTAATAAAATTAAAAAAAAAAACACTATAACAAAATTTTGAATTATAAAAAAATGAAAAACAAATGTGAACTTTTTAATATGATGGGCTATGTTGTCGGTAACCAATAATAATGACAGAGTAGAGCATTTTATTTGAGAGATTAAAATGTAAAATTAATATTTTAAAAAATAGAAGCAAATTAATACTAACGTCACTGGTGCCCTCATGATTTTGAGAGTAACTTTGGATAAAGCCCTGGACATGAGACAAACGTGTGAAGGTTTCTAAGGAAGGGATAAGATTTTGAAGATTAGGTGGATCTAATGGGTGTGCATTTTGACATAATAATGTTATTATTGGAATGTGAAACACTCATCCTTCTCCCCTTCCGTTATTCCTCACTGGATTTTTTTAAGATAATATTTATAAAATTTATGAGCTTACTTGCATATTAATTTATATCTATAGATCATCGTTGTATAATTGTTTTTTTGAGATTTAAAAAATAATTTTAGAGTGAAAAAGGTATAATTAACATGATAATGAATATTTTATTATTAAAATAATAAAAATTATATAAATTAAAAAATTAGTTATTTGAATTTCACTTTAAAATAATTATTATTTTTTTAAATATATTTTTTTCCAAGTTTGATTTCATCTTTTATCAAATTTACTACAAAAGATCATTTATAGACTCTGACAGTAAATAAAGTAAAATTATCCAATGAGATTTTTTATTTAAGTTCAATTTTATTTTTTATTTTTTTTTAGTTAATTTTGAGTTCTATATATCTAGATATATGTATGTCATGTGAGGTATTTGATCTTAAAATTAGTCTCTACTAACTCAAAGTCTTAATGATGTGTTAAGATTATTAATTAAGACTCTATAATACAAATTAGGATTTGTATACATTCTTTAGGAGTTGAAGCTCTTTGTGGAGGTATTTATTCGTCCAATCTAGTAAAGGAAACTAGTTTTACTTCTCAATAACACTCTAAACCAGAGGATTTAGATATAAAGATAGCATGATCATAAGTTTCAAATTTCTCTTTAATTATATTTATGTTTTTCTTGTTTTATAGATTTTTTGAATTAAATTCAGATTTGGAATAAATTGAGTATGGTTTAATTTATTTGTTGTGAATGTTTATGTTAAATTAAATCAATATAGAAAATTAAATATTTATCGATTAAGATATATTTTACTCTGATCTCTATTTAAATGATTTGAAAATATTTTTTTTTTGAATTATTTGTACTGAGTATAAATTTAGTTAAATAATGATATAACTCTGAATATGATTAACTGACTAAAAGTTAGAAGTGATAGTTCCAAAACTAATAAAAGAAGACATGAAAATCTCAACTTGAGACACTTGAACCAATTTCAAAATTATACAGACTTATTGAACGAAATTTAAAAATTAAAATTCGAGAACATTAATCACCCTCTTATTAGTCTTATTAGACGAACTTGATTTGGTCGATAGTCAAGGAAAATTTTTATTCAGAAAAGATAAATATTACTAATAACACTAATGTAAAGTGCGAAGACCGTTTTCTTTTGTTGGTGTCTCAATATTTTAATATAAGATATGAATTTTATAGAAATACGACTTTTTTCTTTATAGTTTTAATATTTTAAGTATTTCAAAACTATAAATATATTATTCGTTACAAATTAAAGTCTATTATAGACTTGTACTATCTAAGATATATTTAAATAAATTTCTTCATAAATATTTTTAGGGTAAAAGATAAACTAAATTTAATTACAATTTAAAAGTTGAAAATTTAAAGAAGTTTTATGAGAGAATTTTTAGAAATTAACTTATATATAAATTAATTTTAACCAATATAGAATATTATTTCATTTTTTTATTTTATCTATTAAAATATTTATGAAAGAAGTTTGTTCGCAAGTATTCTCAACTGATTATTCACCTAATATTATTACTTTATGCAATCGATTAAATCGTTAATAAATTTCAATAACGATAGGGTATTTATAAGTTTAAAGCAATTAAAAAAATTAAAATGTTTAGAAGGAAAAAAATTAAATATTTATAATTTACTAAGAAAAAATATGGACCCTTAATTTTGTTTACAAAAAGGTTTTACCATGTATCACTCTAGACTTAACTTACTGTTTTGGTTAGGCTAATTTCTCAATCTAAAATTGATTTTCAGGGATGTCCTAATTAATGATTAGATTATAATTTGAAAATTAAAAAAAAATTAGTATAATTAAGTGGAGAAAGAATGTAGGTGAGTTACAAATGTGACTTGCTATGATAAATTTAACCCAAATATCTATGGAAGATAAGTGTGATAAATTTGACCCCTCTTTCGTGAAGCAAAATATTCAAATATAATCCAAACAAAACAAGAGTTATTCTTCCTGCACTTCCATACTCACTTTCTTCCTCTGTCTCCGTAATTTTAACATATTTTTATTTTAACCTTGAAAAAAAGACAAAAATGGTAATTTGGATTTTTTCTTTATCTTTGCAGATTGCATAAATTGCAATACAATTAAAAAATAAATACATTACGGATTGTACAATCCACAATATATTTATTTTTTAATTGTACTGTAGTTTGTACAACCTAAAAAAAACAAAAAATCACAATTACCATCAATTAAAACTATTTTCGTCTTTTTTTCAAAACTAAAATAAAAATATATTAAAATTATGAAGGTGCAGGAAGTGAAAATAGAGGTGCAGGAAGAATCAATCACAAAACAATAGCCAGAAATATCCAAACTGAATTTCGGCCCAAAGGATTTGGGTTCAAAAGGCGAAAGCATTCTGCACCCCATGAGTTAGAGCTGCACCTCCATTGGAGTGGTTGAATGTCAAAAATACCCTCAGTTAAGATTTATAAAACATCCTTCTCTCCGGGTTGTTCATGTGTTTGTGTGTGGAAGACTCTTCCAAGAACTGCCTTAGATCCCGTTTTCTGACATTGGTGATGTGTACGTGAACTTTAATTTGTGAGAATATTATGCTTAATTTATGGAAATATTGTTATTATTAATTTATGAATTTTATATTAAAAAATTAAACTATGTATTAAAGAGTCTATTTTTTATGGAAAATTAACTTTATGTTATACTACTTACGAAAGAACAAATAAAAATTAACAAAATATGTATTTTAAATTATGCATTATAAAATACAAAATATATATTCTGAATTATGAATTTCAGAATATAAAATATATATTTAAAAATATATTTTCTGAAAAATAAACTTTAAAATAAGGCATATAAATTGAATAACAACAAAAAAAATACTGTTTATAAAAAAAATAAAAGAGACAAAAACTTAATATTTTTATCAAACAATCAGCTAACTGAAATAAATTAATTTAAGAATGTTTGACTAAGTATAAGTATGTTTGTTTATTATAAAAAATAATATTTATAAATATATTATGAAACAGTATTTAATCGATCGTGTAATTAAATACTTTTGTAATTAATTAGTTTAAAAATTCATTCATTGATTATTATAAGTTATAACTATGAGAAACTCATTGTAATTATTTAATTTTTGTTATTATTTATTATTTAAAGATTGTGAAAAAGTTAAAAATAATATGCTAGTAATTTTCATAAACAAATAATGTGAAAAATTTTAATCAATCTAGCAAATAATCGAATTGTTCAATTTAAAAAAAAAAAATCTTATTGGATTATTGTAAAATATATCATGGTTAATGTAGTTATATTTTATAATTATATAAATATCATAAAATGTGTGTCAAATTTAACCTACTTATTTGTTATATTATTTGTTATTAAAAAACTTAAAAATAAAACTATTTTGGATTTTAAAATTAATTAACTTTTAAATTGTAAATTAAAGCGAACAAAACATATATTTTTTATGAACAGTAAATTACGTGTTACGATTTAGTATTTAGTTACTTGGTAAAATTTTAAGATATTTTACTAAGATCTGATAATGTGAAATGGTTACTGTAAGTAACTACTTTATAAATTCAAAGAAGAAGAAAGGAGAAAGTCGTAGTTAAGTATAGAAAGATTATTTTATTATATTTATCAGTATCTCTTTTCAAATATGTCGTAGCTGATGGTCTATGCAACACAAAAACTATTTGTCCTTTAAAGGTAACAAAATTTACAGCTATATGTATGTTCCAACTGGTATTAGGAAAAACTTTTGAAATAAATAACACGAGTGAATTTGGATAATTTTGGTACATTCTTGTTTAATATTTTTTCATTTGAATCCATAAGGTTAATCAAACTATGATTACATAAAATATTATATTATTATTATTATTATTATTATTTTCTATTTAGATTATTATCTCTCTCTCTATATATGTGGGTTTTAATATTTACTACGTAACTAATTATTACGAGAATATGAAGTTAATAATTATTACTATATATATATATATATATATATATATATATATATATATATATATATATATATAGTTTAGACTTATTAACCATTTCAAATATCTCTCTCTACTTACGAAAGAATAAATAAAAATTAACAAAATATGTATTTTAAATTATGCGTTATAAAATACAAAATATATATTCTAAATTAAGATTAAGAAGTACACTATACGTGTACACATATTAATTAAATAACATGAAATGATTAAACAATGCTAGTTATTACAGTTATAAAATAACAATAAGATAATTAGAAAAATCTCACTTAATAAATAAAGTTATAAAATAAATAAATAATTAATTAAAATAAAGTTTGGACATCTCATTGTGTAAATATAATTGTAAAATAAATAAATAATTAAACAATATAATGTTAAAAATCACCTGAATAAATAAAGATGATTATAAAATAAATAAAAAAATAAATATATTTTTTTCGTGTGTTATTAATTGAAGTAACACGTTAAAAATAGAATTATAGATAATTTTAGAAGATTGAAATTTTATGCAAAATCTCACACCTTACCTCTGTTTTTTTTCCAATATGTAGATAATTTTTTTAGTCATCATTGAAGAGATAAGACCATGTCTTGCTTACTTACAAGAGATAAAACTTACAAAATTATTATTTAGAAAAATCAAAATTTTCTTATATAAATTAAATATTTATTTAATGTTGTTTCACTTATATAATAACATATTGGAATTTCAAAACAATTTTTAAGTTATCTAATAATATAATTGTTATCACTTATATATAATTGAATTGAATTAATAGGAGCAGAAATTATTTAAGTGATAGTTAGTTGGATTAAAGTGAAATGTTTATTAAGTATCAATGTCATTAATCATAAGAAATAAAGTTTCACTAATACCCTAACCATATAAATAATGATATTAAAGGTGGCAACATAATAAAGGATGAAAATTCCTCTCCTTTTACCTGCATAAGTGTAAAAGCTACCCTACTTTCTTTTAAACTATTAAAAGTACAAGTTACCATATTGAGTAAGATATTAATCATTAATAAATATATTCAGTATTTTTCTTTCAGAAGTGATCTAATGAAATGTAAACTTTAATATAAATCTATAAATATGTTTGATAAATATATTTGCAAATACGGGATTTAATATTTAAAATAAATTTCGATTGCGTTTTATAATTAAATTAAATTTCACTATATCATCTTTATTCGAATGTTGTGTGTTTGCGACTATAATAATAATAATATATTAACACATTAGTAACATCAAAATACATATAATATGCTTTAGTTTGAAAAATCATTATGTTTCAGTATTTTGAAATTAATTATTATAGATTAGTTTATTTATGTACGTTTATCTTCATTGCATTTTTGATATGTATTAAATCTATTATATGTATTTTCTAGAATTTAACAGTTTTAGGACTAAACAAAACCTTTTTTTAAGGAAATAAAAACATAATAAAACTTAAAACATTATTTGTACTGGACTGGACAATGTTGCCAAATTTTGGGCTGAAAGCCCATACTTCATGTATTCCGTTTCAGGACACTTCTTCCTGCACCTTCATTTTTTTTTTCTGTAACAATAATTTTTTGTTTTATATCTTGGATTATATAATTTAAAATAAAAATATATAAAAAATATAATTAAGAAAGTGAAAAAATAAAATAAAAATAAAATTATATTTTTACTTTCTCAAGTGAAGAGGAGCTAGAATTTGCCCCGTTTCAGTTCTTTAATTCCAACTTCAATTATTTATTTTTTATATAAAAAAAAAAACAAAAGTGGCTGGAATAAAATAACAATAAGTCACAGATAATTAAATGTTGAGTATGAATTAGGTTATAGAGAAAACAGTTAACATTAATTTGATTCTGAATATAATATATATAATATAATATAATTTTCTCTGTCGTCAAAACCCACTTGCTGGTAGCTGCAAAAAGCCACAATTGCCACCGCCAACTTTCATAAATCTTGCCATCACCCGTCGAACCAACAAGATTTACTATATTCAAATTCTGAAAGAAGACAAATATTGAAAACCCTAAAATCACTTTCTCTTTATTTTATCAGCTTTTCAAACCACACAACCAGACAGGTATATTTAAATCACACCATCAAACTTAATAGCACATGGTGGTATTTTTTTTCAAGTTAATATAAAGTGGTGGACTTTATGTCAGTTTTGTAAATGAAAAATTAATACATAAAACTAAGGACTTAGTTGAAAACTTTAATAATATCTGTTTCAAATGCAAATATGATGTATTTTTTAAATTTATAGTGTTAGTGTATGATATTTACTATTTTGTTATAAAAAAAATATTGATTATCCTTAATAAGTTCCTTCTTAATATTTTTTATATTTACAAATTTTGAACATAAGATATTGTTTAACGATGTAACTTTAATCAGTATTTTTTTAAAAGAAAAAATGCTCGTTCACAATTTATTTTAGTAAATTTGTTTTGAAAAAAATATATTTCTTTTTTCTTATTATGTTACATGTAAAGTTTATCATAAATGCTTAAGGCTACGTATTTTCGGGAACAACTTATTTAAATATGATGTGTTTTTTAAACCTGTGATGTAAAAACTTATTTAAAGTAAAAATAAAAAATAAAAAATACTGCATGCACAGTTCATTTTCTTCCTTTTCTAAAATCTTTTCTTTCAATTTCAAATTTTTCTTCATTTCTTTTTTTAAAATAATCTTTCAATCATTTATCAATTTTAGATTATGACCTCATCCTAAATAGTTAAGGAATTAAGAAATAAAAAAACGAATTTATCCGTAAAACTTTTATCACAATAAGTTTTTATTTATTCTAAGGATCCTTTATTATTGTTTTTTTTTTAATTTTTGTCATCTATTTTGATAGGTATAGTTGATAAACCTCTTCATCCCAACTTAATTAGAGTTACACTGAAGTTTGATTATATTTTAACAACCTACTCTAGGTTCTTATATTTTTTAGGATATTGTAACATGTATTGGAAGTAAAAACTTCTATGTAAGGGAAGCTAGTCTTAAAATTCTATTATAATATACTAGGTTAGAGTACTTGATTGTGAAATAAGATGATATTTTAATTTGAGATGTTATTTAGCGGTGATAATGAAATTTTGTATAGTTTGATTAAATACCTAATTTTATGTTAATTGAACTTATGGAAACAATGGTTGTTTGAATGCTTAGTAAATAAATGTTGCCTTGATGTGAGATGTATCCTTGCATGTTTTGATATTATGGATTAAATGAGGTATGTTGTTGTGGATGATGAAAATTAAGGTCATACACTTGGGACCATGTATGAGTTGTGTATTAAGTTTTAGTATCCATGTTTTAATAAAGATCTTCAAGCTTCACTTATCAGGTGATGAGAAGCTGATGAAGAAGTTTATACACACTTCTCTGTAGACAGTCAGTTTTGGATGTGTGAACTTACTCTGACCATTTCTCTTATATTTTTATGGTAATGTAAGTCTTGTGTATTAGGTTATAGATTAGTCTCTGGTATTAGTCAACTTAATACAAGTCTTCAGGAAGACACATTAAGTTCATGTGAAGGTTTTATGTATGGTGAAAAAATTCATATGTGAAGTTTGTAATAATTGAGATTGGTGTTTAATGTTGGAATTGCAAAAGTTTGATATGAATTGTTGTACTTCTCAATTTAAGGTACTTTGACTCTAAGTTATAATAGTTATAGTTGTTTTTTTTTTCTAAATTCTTTTTGTTGATATGTTTATATATTACTAGCTTACCCTTATCCTCTTAATTGTATCTTTAAGTTGTAATGATGGTACCATGTACTTGAGCAGATAGTGAAACTCCAATTAGAGCATTGAGTTCTTGAAGTTTAAGTACTCAAGTTAATATTTTTGACTTCTATGTAGTGGCATTAGGCCAATTAGAGCATTGAGTTCTTGAAATTTAAGTACTCAAGTTAATATTTTTGACTTCTATGTAGTGGCTTTAGGCAAAGGCTCTGTTTCTTTTAGTTTGTTTTCATTATCTTATTATCTCATGTTAACACTGTTTTGTTCATTATGATACATTACTCTCAATTTAATTGATGCATTATACTTAATTTAATTGTGAACTTGTGAATATTTTTGAAGTGTTTCATATAATATTTTTGAATTAAGTTGGACCGTACACCATCACTTATATTTTCTATATTTTCTTTTTTTACTTTTATATGATATTTGAAATAATTTTTCTTAACTTTTGGTAGTTAATATTTATTTTTAGTTGTTCATTTAAATTGTTGGTCAATGTGTATTAGATTTTGTGAAATTATGATGGAGGTCTATGATTATGTAAGATTTGTTATGTATGTTATCGACAATGTCAAATGGTGATCAAAACGTAGTATCTTTAGAAAAAAATATATATTTGTGTTGGGATTGTTTAGGTTATTCATTGTCTAAGGATTTGATCAATAAGAAGATATCATGATTTTATTTGTATATTGAAATCACATACATGAATATATTTAGGTAGTAAGAGTCAAAGGAAGTTCATATGAATGACTGAGATTTAGAATATAGTCGATTAGAAAAGATCATTATCTGTGTGGATTTCACATCTATAAGTTCTATAACAAGTGCAAATCTTTGAGTTTAATTTAATGTACGGTATTCTGAAATTAAAATCAAATTAGTAAAGTTCTAACATGAGAAATTTGATTATATGATATTGTAGACACTTTATGATAAACACTTGATAATTATAATGTGTCAAACGAGATTAGAGTATGAAAAATAATTTGCTTGTATCTTAGTTGAATTGAGAAATTTAAATTCATATTGATTTTTTTTTTAATTTCTAATTTATCCTTCTTTTTGTGTAATGTTTATTTTTATTTTTTAATATGTGATAATCATGTTTTTATACGAAGCAAATGACCTTATTGGTAATAAAACTCTCCAATAAACTAATAAAAAATTGTTTTTATTTTAAATATATATACATATTAAATTCCTTATGAAAAAATATTTTTAAAATACTTTGATGAATTTATATATCATTATTATACAGATTCTTAAATTATATAGTTATATGGTTGCTTAACGAAGATGTTACACTAATGCTAATGTTAAATTATATATACCAAATTAGGTACCTAGCAAACTAGCAAAAGTCATAATTAGTTCAAAACTTTGATAAATTGAATCTTATTTGCCTAACTTATTTCAAACAATTTATAGTCTTTAATTATATTTTAACACTAACTATCTTTATTTCGTCTTGTTTTCTTATTTGTGTATTTCAATATCAATAATAAGATGTTTTAATTTCAAAAATTGTTTAATCAAATATATAATTCATCAAATTTTATTTAACTATACAATTCAACATTTCAATTTCATATATAAATACATATTCTCTTACATGCAAGAAACTTAATATATGAAAAAGTGATTATAAAGTTTATAAAATTTTAATGCTTTGTTTGATTTAGAAAATAGACATGAGAGAGTAGATGGAGTAGATTTGAGAGGAAAATTTGATTGTTCGGATGAAATTATAGATGATAAGAAGAGGAAAGAAAATTTTTAAAATTTTATAAATGATGTGATAGATATAATTAATAAAATAATTTTTTAATAAATAAAAATAAAAATTAATTTAGATTAAATATAATTTAATATAAAACATTATTAAATTATAAATATAATTATTAAACTAAATTTATATCATACTATTTCTAATACTTATTATTATTATATTATATATTATTATAATTATTATTTACTTTTATTAATTCTATCATTAAATATTATGATTATATAAATTAATTTAATACATAAAATTTTATTTAATATCATTTTTTGTATTTTATAAATTATAATTAATATAATTAACTACATATTAAATTTATAGTATATACTTTATTATATATTAATATTATAATATATAATCGATTATATAAATATACATAATCGATTATGCATATATATAATCGATTATATGTTATAAAGTTAACATATAATCAATTATATATATTAATTTTATAATATTATATATATATATAATTATAAATTAAGTTTATAATATATTAATAAATTAAGTTA
>Ga0209700_101302_pt1 | contig 51186 bp, 26 predicted proteins | sample SiratroredBW_FD_187528 | JGI IMG/M metagenome (GOLD analysis project Ga0209700, IMG submission 187528) | Root nodule microbial communities of legume samples collected from California, USA - Siratro red BW (SPAdes) (version 2) | ecosystem: Host-associated > Plants > Roots > Nodule | place: USA...
ATATATATATATATATATATATATATAAATATATATATATATATATATATATATATATATATATATATTAACTTTCCAAAGGAAAAATACAATTTCTAAAAACTTAAAAAACTAGAAAACTTTCTTTTTCCTAAAAGTGACTTAAACAAATTATTTTGAAATTTATAAAAACATTTCAACCCCTCTTTTTCTCAAATTGTTTTTGGTTCCAAATTTATTTAAGAGAATAAAGACTTACAATTATTACGAATAAACCATTAAAATTAATTTATTACGAAACTTGCATAAATAACTTTGTACCTTTACATACTAACATGTTAATAGAAGATTTGATATTAAATCTCTTTAAAAAAGTTATCCTACCATTTAGGAAATATGCTTTCTACTTGTGGCAACTAGTATTTGGCAGAAAACGGTCCTAGTTTACATGCTGAGTGACCATAAATATTTTATTCCCACCATCATTACTTGCTTATCCTTAACATTTTGGGATCCTATACCTTCTTATATCAACTTCAAGAATGACATTCCTATGGTCCTCAAATGCAGGACAAATGATGGACAGGTTCATAGGTGTGGAAGAGATAACATAACATGCCACTTGCATGAACCCAAAACAATTTTGTTAAAGTTGCATGCAGGTTGATAGCTTCATATATTGCCCTTTTTGTGGCTTTTGCTTCAATGTGTTTGCATCTATTCTTACGTAAGCTAGTAAGTTTCTGAAGGTGCAAGCATAGGCTCCATCATGATTCCTTTCTCACCCTGTTAAATCAAAACCTAAAAAAGAAATGTATTTGTTTTAATCTTAATCTTCTTCTTGTAAATTCTAAACCAATGTTCATGGGTTGGAACTCGATTACTCCTCTATTAATATTCTTTTTTCAATAAAAAAACCCTAAAGAATTGGTCTGGTTTTCCTTTTATACTTTTTTTTCTACAAAGTCTGAGTTACTTCTTCAATAAATTTATGATCCATGAATATGTACTGTGATAATGATAAAGCTAACACAGGTCTTTTGAAAAGCATTACAGCCGATTAATGTCATCTTTTTATTTGATTTTAATATTTTCACATCTTGCTTATTTTTTTTTTCAATCACTTTTCCTTTTTTATTCATTCTCTCATTTCTCTTGCATCCACTTTCATTTGAGTTCTTTTCTTTCATGAAATGGTGAATTTCTCTCTTTTAACATATATCTGGTACATCTTTCTACCATTTGAATATCAATGGTATGATTTAATAAGTTCTAACTAAATGTAAATATCCGATTTTAAGTATATGTCAAAATTAAAATATGCTCATAACATGAATATGATATATCCTCTAAAAAATTAAATTAAAGTTTATTCTTTTTAAAATCTATCATTTATAATAGGGTAGTTAAATTTGAATTTCAACGTTTTATAAAAGACACGATTAATAATTAAAAACAGCATATTATAACATAAATAATTATTTTAAATATGAAATATAATCCATCTAATGAAAAATGTGTATTTAAAGTGTTTTTATTATTAAATTAGCTGCATGAAAAATATTTATTCTATCAAATTTACACACTCTAGCATACTAGTGATTCTTATTAACTTAAATTATTTATATTTTTAAATATTATTTCTTTTCTTCTTTATGACTCTATATTTTCTACACTAGTATATATATATGTGTGTATAATTGAATATAGTAACTAATATAATGTTAAATCTTCTTTAAAACATATGTTATACTAAACTGTCAAGAGAAGACAAAAAATCTCCTTTAGAAGATAAAAGGAACCAGAACAACACACATATTTTAATGATTTTCATGCAACTTGAACTTGGGACAATTAAGAACTTTACTGAATGGCCATACCAATAGATTCTGCAACCGTACAGTGGAGACCATACAAATATAAATGTGGCTTCCTTTCCTTTTCAGTTAATGTTATCATATTTTGAGATTCTTATTTTAGAGTGTATAGGAAGAGCTTCAAGCACACTGAAACCCTAACGTGTTACTAACTACTATTATTGTATAATCTACAGAGAATAATTTATCAAAAAGCAGTCAAAAGAAACCATCATTATCTTTGAAAAGAGAAGACCAAAGAAGAACATGGATCAGGTGGGTTTGATTAGATATCAAAGCATTTTAGCTTTTTCTTTGGACCCTATATATGATCAATTCACATCTCTTGGAATATTAAAAACTTTCTGTCGTTATAGTTCCTAAATCCAACGATTGCTATCAATCCCACCTACTATAGCAATGATTTCAATGTTGTCAATGTTATGCTTATTTTTTCACTTGTGAATTTGGATTCAATTTGGTAAATTAGGCCAATGTGCTAATCCAGTGACCAAAACCTTATAACTAGGTTTTAAAGGCACATGTATTGAGAACATTGCAGCTAAGGATGAAACTCAATATTGTTATGAAGTATTTAGTCACAGCAAAGAATAGTTAGAAGTGGTGATTTTGAGATTTTTAAAGAGGCATTTACATGTGAGAAACACAACTGATTGAGAATGATATAAATGGGCCAAGTAAGGCCTAAGACAAATGGCTTCTTCCTGCACCTCCATGCTTTTCTTGTTACACTTCCATTATTCGGAAAAGTACAAAATACTCTTCCAAAATTTATACTCTGAATTATATATTTGAAATACAATTTATTTTTATTTCAAATTACACAATTTAAAATTAAAATATGAAAAAAATTACATTCTGAATTATATAATTCAGATTATACAATTTGATATATAAAATTTGTTTATTCTGAATTGTATAATCTGAAATATAATTCTTTTTATATTCTATATTACACTATCTAAAATATAATTATTTTATTCTAATTTCTCAAATATAAAAAGTTATATTCCTAATTATATTATCTAGAATATAGAAGATAAAGAGGGATGCAGCTCAGAAAATGAAAAAAAATTAAGAGAATAAAATGATAGTTTTAGTTCTATAGAGGTAGAGGTGCAGGAAGAGAGTATCGAGATGCTGGAAGAAGCCGTTCCTAAGGCAAATAATATAGTCCATTTGTTTGAGAATTGTAGGTTTAGTACCAAATTTTCACTTTCGGAGAACTGGGGCTGGACAATTTCTATTGGTTTGATCAAATTTTTGAAAAATTATTGTTGGTAGAGTTTTAAATCATGGCTGTGATTTATTATAGTATTCAGTACCTGGTTAATGTACGTAGTTTTAGTACCTATCATGATTAACATTGTGGTCTCATAAGGTAATATGGTCCATAATATAAACTAAACCCTTGGGTTCAATTCGGTAGTCACAAAATTTTGAATTTTTATTGTTTACCATAAAAAAAATTATTTTAAATAAATACATATTACAAAATAAAAGTTTTTGACAAAAATAGAATCAAAATAATTATTCACTTAAAACAAGTCATAATTTTTTTTTGTCTAATATAATAGTGTGTTAAGTCCTTATCCTAACAGGTCATTTCTTATCTAATTGAAAATTATAAAAGATTACAACTTGTTTAAAAAAAAAAAGCATATGTCCAAAAGTTTAAAGGTTCATATTCAACAAGATGTATTATAAAACAATATCATCCATATTAATAATCTAAATATTACGTGGAACAATTTTATTAATGTCTCACATATAATTAAAATAACTAAAGATTCAAAAAAGTATAAGAGTTTATATCTTTTACTAAAGCATATTTGAAAAAGAGAAGATGAGAAATTATCTCTTGCTATTTGACAAAAACATTTCATGTGTAAGTTATTATTGATGAGATTATATAATAGTTTGATTTAAATATTCACCAAAAAGATTGTACAAACTATCCTTCACCTTATATATCTTCTCTTCATAACAAAATGGATAAAGTCTCTTATAAGAAAAATGTATGAAATTTAACATGAGAATTAAGAACACAAATTTTAACATAAAAGAATAAATTGACCAACCCATTAGCTTGGAGGCTAGTTCGACCTTGGTTCATGTGAAAATCAGGCCAAACGCATCAGGCTAACAAAAAATCTATTTTTATTTAGATTGTTAGTTTTGAAATTTAGTGTCAGGTGAATCATATGTCACTGAGAACTGAATAATCAAATTAGACTTATTTTGATAATCCTAACTATGGTTAACAATGTCCACCTTTATAACATTCACCACCTTCAAGTTAAAGGTATAATTTTATATCTTAGAAGCGACCAAAATGCTCTTAAAAAACTCTTGTCAAACATTTCAGTAAACGAACAAGCATCCAATATTTTAGAAAATCATTATGTCATACATGCCCTTTTACTAAGAACATAAATTGTTTTTTATATCACCTCTTATAAATCTATATGATATCACTAGAATAAAATAAAATAAAAAATAACAACATTATATCAAAACCATTGTTAAAAGTGATGCATTGATATTTTTTTTTAAATTAATTGATACATATGTTGCATTTGTTTTTCTTAAAAGTTGTAAACATTTTAGTTTATACTGGTTCACTCCACACATGCAATGCTCCTTTGTCAATTGCAAAGAGTTCTAACTATAAATATCGTTCATTGTCACTTCTAGTTTACATATATAATTACACAAAGTCACTTCTGATTATTAGTTATCTTTTCTTTAAGATAAAACACGTGTATACGATTGACTTTACACTATAATTTGCAATGTAGCACTCAATGTGCATGTTGAAGGACATATTTTTCTTTAGAACATCTTTTGTGCTTTTCATTGCACCAAAACAAACATTCAAACTCAGAAGTTAGGTGTTTTTATGCAAAAATCATTTTTGGGAAGTGTGAGCTAACTTCCTTCAAAGATAAATGTTCTTGTATTTTTCAAGTTTGTCTCATGATATTCATTTGTTAGCATTGACTATTGATTTGAAATTGCATCTTGTGTTTGTTACTTGCAATCAACACTTTATTAGACTTTGTTTGGTCTTTTTGAGCTTGTGTGTAATGCTTCATTGAATTTGTGTTTAATCATCTTGCATATGTGACTAGTGCTTTATTAGACTTGTGTTTGTTGTTTGTACATCTAGTGCTTCTTTGTAGACTTTATATACTTACATTTGAATCTTCTCTCATGTAGTTTTCTTATGTCTGCTGCTTCTTATAAAGATTTGTCTTCTCTCATGTAGTTTTCTTATGTATGCTCTTCTTACAAAGATTTTGTCTAAGTTATATTTGTGTCTAGTCTTTCTTTAACTACGTCTAAGACTTGGATCTTATTGTCCATTCTTATAGAATTTTGTAATATATTGCACACTAAATAACTTTGTTAAACACATTAAAACATAATATTATTCATTATCACCATGATCATGTGTGTCTTAGGCAACATAGTTAGATTTAGTCTTTCTATACAACACCTTGTAGTTTTGATTACGTGAATAAACCAACCATGCACGAAGTTGCATCTGACGAAGAAAGAAGATCAGATCATGAGTGTATGTGCTTCTTCTAACAGATAATGATCAAGTCATGAGTGTACGTGCTTAGTCTAACAGACTATAGAGCACTATACCAAATTCCGCTCCATCTGAGAAGACAATGATAATCAGATGATAAAAGCACCATGTTGACCAACTATAACATTTGGTTGTTCAATGTGAAGATCAGAAGGTAAGTACAGTCAAAGACCAAACTGAAACATTCATTGAGAATATTCCTAAACCTTGAGTTTGTATTGGAGAGAATGTCTTCTACGTCTACCTCCAAGAAGATCCATGCCAAACAATAACGTTCAAATATCTCTTGGGATGTGAGCTAAAATTGTAATGACCATCAACTCTCCTAACACAAGCTATTTTTAACTCTAACCTAACTATCAGTCTTGTACGGTTACTTAGGAAGGTAAGCACTAACAACTATGAGAGATATTACATGAAGAAGATAAGAGAAATTAATGCTACATATCATGCATTTTGCAACAGAGAAGAAGTTCAAAGTTACTCGACAGCTAGAGAAAAGAATCCAACAACTACTTTTTCTAGCCTATAAGATAACATGTTTTAAAGAAAAGAAATGGAGAAGAAGGGAATTTTTCAAGTACTGAAAGTCTATTAAAACTTTTTGTGCCCTAGAGCTTTGTAATGAACAATGCTCGTGTTCATTTCAGTGAACTAGTGAGAGAGCCTAAGTTTGTATAAGCCAAAAGATACTACCCTCTCTAATGAGCTACGCACGCAATTTATTGGTCACCCAAACCTTGGGTTTGAAAAAAATCATGAGTCACTTGTCAAAAGATTACTTAATTAAGCTAGAAGTGGCTTGGAAAAGAATACTTATTTGAGCCAAAATGTGGAGAAAAAAACACTTGAATGAGGTTGGTCAAGAGTGGTTGAAAGCCAAAAGAATACTTGGGTTAAACGAGGAGTAACTTGTTGCAAGAATACTTGTTTGAATCAAAAGTAACTTGTGAAAACAATATTTGTGTGTATTTCGTAGCATCAATATGCCTAATAGAACTTGACTAATTGGTAAAGAATTGAAAACTAGATGTGGATGTGTGAAAAGACTACCAAATAAAAATATTAAGTATTTTTTCTTTCCTTTGATTTCTCACATTACATGTTATATATCTATTTAACTAACTAAAGAAAGAAGGAAAAGTTAAAAAATTAAAACTAACCTTGTGAAGATTTGTTTTTATTATCATTAGTGTGTACATAAGATGTCAACAAAAAATTACAATATTTTTAAAACACAATTGAACATTACCTTTTATGTTATTTATTTCCAATTTTTCAAAAATTTTCACAATTATCTACGTAACTTTATTATACACAACAAAGCATAATATTACATGTTATATAAAATCGAAGACATTTTAGAAAATATTTTCAAATTTAAATTTATGTCTAATCATTTGAACTTTTGCCTTGCTTTATCACTCCTCCCAAAAATTCTCTCTCAAATAATAGTATTTACTTTCACAGATAAATAAAAATTAAAATTTTAAATCATATCACACTAAGACTACAATATTTTTTTTTTTCTTTATCCTTCGCCAACGCTACCATTTTTTAATTAAAATTTAATAATTATAACTCATCTAATTTTTTTACGTGTAAGATACATTAATGATTAGAATAAGTTGAAATTGTTTGTAGATATTAACAATATAAAAACTTTCATTTACAGATAAATAAATATAGATATATTAAATTATTATTATTATTAATTTAACACACACATGTGTGTGTGTGTATATATATTTATATATATATATATATATATATATATATATATATATATATATATATATATATATATATATATATATATATTTATGATTCAAATAAAATAAATTTTATAAAATATATTAATAATATAAAATATTAAAAATAATTTTATTATTTAATATTAAAATATTCGAATTTATTATTTAAAATTTATTTTAATTAGTATTTATGCGTAGTTAATTATGTATTAAAAAGAATTTTATTATTTAGTATTAAAGTATTCGAATTTATTATTAAATATTAAATTTTTGCATTCAACATTTATTTTAATTACTAGTTATGAGTAATAAATTATCTATTAAAAATAATTTCATCATTTAATATTGAAATAATCAAATTTATTAAATATATACATAAATAGTGTTACTTATCCCAATTTAATTCTCATTAATTAGGAGCGTTTAAATTGATTATATCCAATAACTATTAATATTGAATTTTCCATCAATGGTTAGAAAATTTCAAATCTCCTTTACACATAAAAATCTTTACAGTAGATAAATAGGTAAATAAACTGCATTTTTAATTTAATAAAATAAGAATAATATTTTAAACTTACTAAAAATAGAATATTAAATAAATTATGGCAAATCAATTAAGAAAATAATTTATTAAAAAATAAAATTATTAAATATGCTATAATTAAAAATGAAACTTAACTAAGTAAATACTTTAATTAAAAAGGTATTTAAGTATATATTTATTAAAAGTGAGAAAGCAATCGCGAAAATAATTTATTTAAGAAAATTAGTAATTGAAATAATAAACACAAATAAACATCTAATTTTTTTCTTACAGGGATAAAATATAAATATATTAATTAATACTAATATAACAAATAAATCATATATTTATAAAATATTTTACATATTATTAATAGAAATTTACGATTTCTTTTGAGGTATAATATTTAAGAAAATAAATTAAGTAAATAATTTGTTAAAAAAATTCAGTATATATTTATTGAAAGTGAATAAACTATGACGTAAATAATTTATTGTAACAAATATACTCGGTGAAAAAAAAAAATTAACGTAGACACAAATATACAAATGTGACTCTCGTACCACTAATCCAAAGTATACAATTCGTTTGTTTGTGTGAAATTATATTCCTATATAGGAAAATATATCATGAAAATATTGATTTGTTGAAAACTTAGTATCAGAAAGGTTTCATTTATAAATGTATTTTGCATAAAAGTGCTTATATATAGCGCAAAATGTAAAAAAAAAAAAAAAAAAAAAAGAAAAACTTCTAAATGTGAAAATCAATAGAAAGAATTTAAAACAGTAATTTTGTATGATTGTGTTATAATAAAAATTTAATTTAAAAAGTAATTACTATTTTAAAAAATAATATAAAAAGTATTTTGTATAAGATTTTCAAGATAACTTATTTATAGAAAATGTTGAATATCTACCTTTTAATCAATATTTTATATTTTTATACTAAATATCACTAATAAGATGACATATTGTCTTCTCATTTTTAACATTCATACATTGTATTTACGAACTCAAATTATATGTTCTATTTACAGGAGGATCGATATATAATTTTACATAAACTTATTTAGTTTTTCTTTCATTTATTAAGATAAAATATATTAAACTAAAATAATAAGATTCATTATCCATAAGGTTCGTGGACATTTTGTCTACTAAAGTATTACTGCAATTACTAATTTAACTAACTATAATCAATCATTCTAACATAAACTTTAATTTACTCATTCTAGGTTTTGGTTTCACTACTATTACTCTAATAACTATTAAATTAAAATTTATTACTTTAATTAGTTATTTCAAGATTTATTACTTCTAATAAATTTTTTAAGCTAACTATACAAATTTTACCATAACATTTTTCATTTAATAAATGACGATTTCAATTTAATATTTTTAGTATGTTAAATATTTCATAAATGATACGTACAAAATTATATGTAAATAATAAAAAAATATTATTATCATTATGCAATAAAGAAACATAATAAATGATTTACATTTTTAAATGATAAATATAAGAGAAAAAAATTATTTAAAATAATTATATTATAAATATATAATCTATATAATATCTCCACTTTATATTATTCAGCAATAAGCTTATTCTTTTATATAATAATAAGCAATAATTTATATAAAGAAAATATTTGTTTTTCTTTTTGGTAGCTTATATACAAAACATAAGTAATTTTTGACATGTAAAATGTTAATTTTATCATTCTTTTTTATCTTTCTTTTATATTTTGGCCTTGATAAATTAACTAACTTTTGTGTGTAGAACTATACTTAAAAAACAAATATTATGCTTTCAATAAAGGAAAATATTTCAAGAAATTGCAGCATCTAAGCAAAGATGCCAGAAAAGTTTCAAAACAAGTGAGGTGATGTAAAGATGAATGTATAACAAACCTTAAGTACATGAAAACATGAACTTTGAACATTATACATATCTTAAATGCTTTTGAGGTTGATGATCTTAGTAAAAGAGCTTGTTAGACGTCACTGTTTTCTCATACTTTGGACACTTGTTCATTCAGAAAAAATAGTGTAGTAAAAATTATAAGTTATGTTTTCTAAGACATCGAATAATTATCAATTATTTTGAAAGAAAGGATTTTTGTTGAATTAAGTATTAGTCTCAAATATTATGACTTGAAATTGAAAATTTTATACTATTACGATATTTAATGGTCTGAGTATTAGTCTTATTGCTTATGATTCACGATTCAGAGTTTTGTATTTTTAAAATGTAAAATAATTAAACTTTATTTAAAAATTAAATTTAATATCCTACTTAAATATAATATCTCCACGAGATCTATACATAGTTTAAGAAAGTGAGTCCCAAACGCACTTTGAATCCACTTCACTAGCCGCCAAACAAGTATCTTCCTTTTCTTTATCTTCTTTATTTTTTTTAGGTTGCGACGGAATCTAAGCTACAAATCTTAATGTACGACAAAACACTTGCTTTGATGCACTACACGACTAATTAGCTGATGAGAGCAAATCAAGTCACATCTAGCAAACATTCACATTGTGAAAGAGCTGAAACTAAATTAATTCAAATTTGAGACAACTTCTATTTTTAACTTAAAAAATATGTCCATGTAGTGTTAACTAAAAAAGGTAAACAATTATTTATTTTAAATACACTATTAATCTATTATTGTTGATTTACCAATAAAGTGTAACTTTTGTTTAGTTAGTTACATAATATATATATATATAATCCTTGGTGGATACAAACTTAATATTTTCACCAGGTCATCCTTTCCAAAAATTTGTCAAACAAGTATCTCAAATCCCAATGTACTAAAACAGATATCTCTCAGTTAATTCATCAAACATGTGGCAGGCACTACCCAAGCACCCATAAGAAGCAAGAGTATCCAAGAGCCAATTACATGGGGGTCCTAAATGCCATTGAAAATGGAAGAGGCTTCGTGGAAAGGGTTGAGGGCAAGATGGGACACTAATGGAGCTGAAAAAGGGAAGGGAGGATGGGAAAGTGGAGAGTTATGGCTTGTTTGAGGACTGGATGAATGTCAACATGAGTGTTTGATTTGAAAGAGATTGTTTCCACTACTTGGGACTGCAGTAACTATGTTCGAGTTGATATCTGTTTTGGGGGAATCAGGTTCGCCTTGCATTTCTGATTTTTTGGATGATACTTGCTTTTGCATTACTAAATATGAAAATATACACAAAAAGATATAGCAATGGCAACACTATAATTTACATAGAGGAGCACGAAAATTTGATACTTAAATGTATTCTTTAGAATATAACAGTAACAATCTTCTGATTTTCATGATAGTAAATGTTTGCTTGAATGCATCAGATCAGATTGATCTTATCGGGTGCCACGTCTAATCTTGTGAAAAGAGTTTATGCTTTGGACATAATTTTCATTTGACATTTTATGAGACTTGAAAGCTAAATTGATACTAGATAACGTTTACGGAATATCTTCTTCCTTCACATTTTTTCATATTTTCTTATCACCAAAACTTCAAATTGTTTGAGAAATTAGATATCTCTAATATAAAATCCATGCTCTATTTTTTTTTTTTTCCACTAAAGAATGATGCATCAACTATGCATGTGTGAAAAATAGTGATATGTGGAAGCTAACTGATAAATGAGATTACAAAAGGAGGTTCCTTCATACCTCAACAGTAAAGTGTTCTGCTAATGAGTTCCTCCTAATGCTAAATCAGTAAATAGAAAGTTTTATTGTTGAGGTTGCATTGAAAGCCATGGTGATGTGTACTTTTATAGTTTTGTATCTGATATTAATGACTTTGGCTTTAGCGGCACACAACCCTTGACACACCAGAATTTAACAGTTCTTATTATGGCATGAATGTAAATGCAGCGCTTGGGCCTTAAATTGGTGCCATTTATTCACTCTTAACTCTTCCTGATTTTTTTAGAAGAACTATTTTCTATAGATTTACTCCTTCATTCATATAGAGGGAACAAAAAGGTCCTCCAAAATGGCCAGAGGAATCCCATATATGCAAAGGTGGTTTTATATAATAATTGGCTAGAAAGAAAAGAATAAGAATACCTTTTTTGAACCATTCTTAGGTAGTGACTGCTTCAATTACTAATTTTTCTTAATATGCATATATTCGGTAACTTTTTTGAACTATAAATTGCTAAGACCAGAGATATGACAGGACTCAACTCAATCCCTTTAGGAAGAAACAGTATTATTGGTTTAGGATCAGGTAATCTGCATCCTGAGGTTTAGAAACAAGATTTTTGTTGGATCTAATCCTTGGGATGAAGATTATCACTTCCTTTTGTTATGACCAATTTATAGATCATTTAAAGTTCTATAAAATCAACATCCATGGGATGTGGATTATCACTAGTGTTTGTTGTATTTGATTGCACTATTCTTGAGCCATTGCTGCAGATCAAATGAGAGATTCTAGTGTACGTGTGCCATGAATAATGAAGCACGTTATGCTACAGGTAAAAATGCACTGTGTACATCAGTGAGAGGAGTGTTATGTGGTAAGAGAGGTGATCGTATGTATAAAAGTGAATATTATTACATAATTATAAAACTTTTTTTTAAAGTTTTAATCTTAATCAATCTCAGAATATATTGATTCGAGTAATTAAGGTTTGTGCATTAATTCTTTTTGTCCTTATGAGTGCGGGATAGATCCTTCTTGACATCATTATAATCTCATTTTGGTTGACAACTCTTTTCTAAGAATATTTTTTAAGAGTTTTCTACTGGAAAAACATTATATCTCAAGTTCAAAAATTCTCAAAAACATTTCTATAGTGTGTAGCTAAACAAGAAGTATATATGTATATATATTGGAGACCAACCTAATGAAAAATAATTTTTACACAAGATAATTAGGAATAAATAATACAGATACATGAAATTGCACTGGAGTTTGCACTTGTCAAACTGAAGTCTTACAAATAGGTAGACACTAAGTAGTGAGCAGATACTTTATTCATTACATAGCCATAAATAATAGAAACATCGTTTTTGTTGTTTATGTATGCTACTTTTTACAACATTTTCTGAAAGATTGAACATGTTTAGCACAGGCCAATCAGGAATAGCTAGAGGTTCTTCTACAACAACTAGAAATATTTTGGAATTTATGAATCGCAATTTCTAGCTTTCTTGCAGAACTCAAATGGCTTCTTCCCTGTTGTCTGTGAAGTCTTTTTCATCTTTGAAGATCAGAAACTCCATCATCTCCACACCACAAGAATATGAAACTTCCACATAAATGTGTAATGCAAGATCCGAAGTCTTTGCCAACCACGGAATTCCGTGCAGTTCCGTATGCTTCATCAAGTTTATGCAAATAAGTGAATTAATTGTGACAATTTCTTATATTAAATAAATATAAACAAAATTAACTTTTCCGTATTATTAGACTGTATAGCATTAGATGGTCCGTGCTCTACAGCATCAGACGATCTCTTAGGTTAGACAGTCTCTTGGATTAGACAGTCTTGTAGGTGTTGTCGGTATGTATGAGTGTTTTTGCTTTGTATCTTGTATGTGTTTTTCATGAATATATAGTGCTTTCTATTATATTCTGTTTTCCTTTTCCTCTCCTACCACACCTTTAAAATGTCAATCTAATTATCATACTTCTGCTACCTCCACTAATTATCTTTTGAACATAATACAATTAATGCTTCTTTAGTTTCATCTTCCTCTAACACTATATCTAATACTATATATTCTTCATCTAACAATCATGACTCTCAAACACACAAATGTTCATTCTATGGTTACTAGAGCTAAACCAGGTGTATTTAAACCAAAGGTTTATAATGTTGACATTATACCTCATGGACTCTCCTCTGTTAAAAAAGCGATAGCTTCACCTTCCTGGTTTCATGCCATGAATGATTATTATAATACTCTGTTGAAAAATCATACTTGGTCTCTTACTATCTTTCCACTTGGTGCTATGATTGTGGGATGCAAATGGGTTTTTAACAAATACAATGTCGAGGGGACCTTTTGGCATCATAAGGCTAGGTCGATAGCAAAGAGATTTAATCAAACTAAAGGTTTTAATTATATTGAAACCTTTAATTCTGTTGTTAAATATAACACTATACGGGTAGTTCTTGTTCACGGTGTCAATGCTTAACTACAAAAAGTTCTTGATTTTATATGGATTATTACATACGGATTTTTATCCATATATAAATTTAGCATTATATACAAATTTATTACATACGAATTTTATATATAGATTCATTCATACGAATTTTACATACGGATCTATTACCTACGGATCCAACTTCGTATATAGTTACATACGGATCTAAATCTGTATGTAATTACTTACGGATTTATTACGTACGGATTTTACATACAGATTTATTACATATTTTATATATGAATTTTATATACGGATCTAAATCCATATGAACCTACAAATTTTTCCGTAAATAATATTAATAATTAATTTTATCAAAATTATAATTATTATTATTAACATTATTATTATTTTTAATATTATTACTAATTATTATTATTATTATTAATTACATTAACATTATTATTAATAAAAATAAATAATATTATTATATATATATTATTAACATATATAATTAATAATAATATTATTTTAAAATTATATTATTAATATTACTTTAGATATTATATTTATTCATATTATTATTATAATAATTATTATTATTATTATTATTAACTTATATGATTAAGAATATTATTATTATATTTAATATTAATTTTTAATTATTATTATTATTATTATTATTACTTTTATTAATATTACTATTAATGTTATTAGGAAAAATAGTATTAGTATTACTTTTATATTATATTTATTAACATTATTATTATAATTAATATTCATATTAACATTATTATTAATATTATTAATAATATGATTATTATTATTATTAATATTAAAGATAATAATATTATTATTTTAGTACTATTAATATTATACTTAATAGTATGGACAAAGTTAATAATAACAAGGGTCATTATAAAAATAATAACAATGAGTATATGATTGCAAAGTTGATGTTGGTGTAGTGGTTATGACTTTACATACGAAAAAATCCGTACATAAAAATCTGTATGTAATATTCGTATGTAAATTACCTACGACCATATTACATACAGATTTTTGTTAGTATGTAATTCGTAGATAATTTTAAATTACATTTATCCACTACATACGGATCTTTATTGTAGGCAAATGAGATTTTTTTTGTAATATATGAACAATGTGTTTTTAAATAGAGATTTGGAAAAAAACGTTTACATACAACAACTACCTGGATTTGTTGCCAACAATCTTACTTAGGTATGCAAATTACACAAAGTTATCTATGGGCTCAATCAAATGCCCAGATTTTGGTTCCAAAAGTTGAGTTATACTCTACAACAACTTGGGTTTCATGCAACCTAAGATAGACTCATTTTTTTGTTAAGTTCTTAACTATTATACTGTGATTGTTCTTGTATATGTTGGCGACATCATAATCACTACTTCCTCATCTCATGCTATTAATTTCCTCGTATTTGTGCTTAGCTAATGTTTTTCTTTGAAGGACCTAGCACCTCTTCCTCTTCATTACTTCCTAGGAATAGAAGTTTCAAAGACCAATGAGGGACATCCTCATTTGTCTCAAGCTTAGTATATCAAAAATCTACTATGTAGAATGGAGATGTTAACTTCCATGCCCCAACCTACACCTATGGTCTTTGTGTCTTTGTCACGATGCTTCTATTGTGGTTCAAGATCATACGTTGTATCGTTCTGTTAGTTCATGACCAATCTTTAGGAGCACTAATGGAAAGCTGTGAAGTGCATTTAGATGTCTTACCAGCACCATTGATCACGCTCTCCTCATTCGAAGAAGCTCAATTTCATCTATTATAGGTTTTTGTAATGCTTATTGGGGATTAGACGTTAATGATCATAAGTCTACAACAGGATACTGTCTTTATCTTGGTTCAAGTATAGGTTTTTTATCTTTTCACAAACAAAAAACAGTGTCTAAAAGCATTATCGAGGCAGAGTATTGAAGCATAGTTACTATCTTGGCAAAATTCTTATGGATGTCCTTTCTTTTATCTGAGCTATGTATATCATCTAATACTTTAAGGATATACTCAAACAATTTAGGAGAAGTGCTTCTTATTGTCAATCTAATTATACACTAAAAAACAAAACATTTTGAACTTGATCTTCACTTTGTCAGAGACTTCATTCAACAGAAAAGGGTGCTTCTGGTTCATTTTCCTGCTCGATATCAAAAGCATGTTCCAAAACCTTCATTTCAAACTATTCATCATAAACCTATGATTATGTGGAATCCAACCATAAGTTTAAGTTAAACGATCTCTATAACATTAAAGGTCCATACTATAGAGTATTACACGATTTCTTGTGTTAGACGATCTCTATTAAGCCAATCTCCTAAATTAGAAACTTATAGCATTATACTGACTTTTTAGTTAAACGGTATGCTCTATTAAATATTAGGTCCTCTCTATTATCATCACTTCACACATTTTAAGATTACTTTATGCACAAAGTAAAAGTTTTAGAAACTTATAGAAAAATATTTTTTAACAACTTGTAAAACTTATAGAAAAATATTTTTTAACAACTTGTGTATAAGTAAGAGTTTGTTATATGTACTTGTCCTCATTTGAGAGTTTGTATAATTCATAGATTTTTAGTATAAAATAGCTTACATTTTAATTTAATCAGAAATTATATTTAATATTATCATTACAAAAATTATATATTTTTTATTTCTGAAAAATGTTCTTATAATTCAATATTTTTATAATATATGATAATCTATAACTAGACAATGAAAAAAAAATTATACTCTGAATGTATTTAAGGGTTACTGTACTCATGATACAGTTAAGTGACTGCTATCTTTTTAACACCACTTGCAGATCATAAATTGTGAAAATTTGAGAAAATTGTTATTGTGAAAATTGTTGATACTATGGTATATATTGTGAGATTGCATTAATATTTTTAAAATAATAGTAGAACTATGGAACTTGTTCCTTCTACAATTAACTTTTTGTCTATGTTGGACAAAGGATCTAAACCAAATCGTGACACCTCTTTCTACTCACACTACTAGTCTTACAGGGATGAAGCCTTATAAGCCATGCATTATTTATTTAAAGCCGTACCTAGTCCTCATAATTGTAAAAAAAAAAAAAAAAGGAAAATACTATTTTTTTTGGAACTTTTGCCTTTAACTCTTTTGTGGAAATGGAATATTAACATTCGTTTTTCTTTTGCATTGTCTCGCACTCGCAGCATTTGAGGAGGACAAATTATAGTATGCCCAGCAACCACATCTAAAATTAGTTTCTTTGTATATTAAGCAAAAAATTTACCACCAACATCGAGGTTCGTTCAACAGTATATTTGTGTTATATAAGCACCCACATTTATTGTCCATTTCGTAAGCAGATTCCCTTTTATTTATATATAAAATAAATGAAGAATAATGTGATAAATTAAAATGCTAACTCTGAAAGTAAAAGTAAGGAAGATACGAGGACAGGAAACACTTGCATAATAAATAAAAGGAAGTTGATTAAGAATACAAGTAGGAATCAATAAATATCTACAACAATCCCTCCTCAATAATCTCAATAGTTATCTTATTAAAAATTAAACCTGTAACCTTAATTTACTTTAATATCAATGATTAAATCAAATATTTATCATTAAACCACATATTATAGTTAATAAGTTAATAAAGATGACTAATTTTATTTTAAATTATATAACTAAAATTTCTAATTTCAAATCTTATTTAATAAATCTGTTATATAATTTCAAATTTTGTTCCTGACAAAAACTATCTTATTTTATCTTTCACTTTGTTAAAGAATTTTGACAAGATTTCATATTTACTAGAGATAAACTTTATTAGAGATTTTACGTCGATTAGAAATAAAAAATTTCAATAATTTTTAAGTTTGTGTAAACCTTACCTTACAAGTTTGTTTTGTAAGGTTGAGTTAGGTTTAGCGTTCACTTTTTAAGATAATATTAGAGTCATTTAGAGTTTATCCTAACAAGATTGTCAGGTCTATCAGACTATTCGCTATCGGACCATCCTTAAATATATAGTTCCATACAGAAAAGTCTCAAGAAAAATGTGTTCGAGATTCCATATTAACTAGAAATAAGACCTTATAATAGTTTATAAGTAATTACAAACTTCATCTTATAAAATAATTTTATAAAGTAAAATTAAACTTAAAATTTACTTTTTACAACATTTCGGATCCATTGAAACTCCATTTTTCTTGTTATTATACTAAACATTTTCCTTTTACTCTTACATCTCTAAAGTTTTCACCTATGGCAACTCCTTCCACTTTTACTAAGTAATCTACCAAACAAACATCTTAAAACAGGAGCATCTCCTTCTCTTTAAAACCTTGTTATCCTTCCTATTATTCAAGACAAATGTTCTAAACTTTAATGACACAATCCATTTCAAACATTGAAGAAAAAACAAAAGAAGATATAAACGTGTATTGATTCTTTACTCCTTTAACATTTTTATTGGTCATAAAGTTTACTGTCCTTTGTCTCTTTTCGAAATAGTCTTTTAATATAAAAAGGAATCAAACTATTAGAGGAAAACAAATACTAGCATGTCCAGCAACCAAATCTAACATTAGCTTCAGTTTTTTTATTAAGCAAAATTAGGTTTACCACCAATGTGGTTCAGTCATGGGTATATATTTTTTTTTAATATAGGCACCCACATTTATTGTCTATATTTAAGCAGATTGTATACTTTTTAGATATATGTCAGTAGTCTGTACAACATTTCATTTTTTTTTCAATTTAATAAATAAATGTCTATCTCTGTTCTCTCGTTTATTTTTCGTCACCAGTAAGTTAAGTGAAAAAGTCAAGAAAAAAAAAAAAAGCCACAGGGACTAATATTAATGACAAAAAGAATAATTAATTCAAATAGAAACAAAATTTTAAATTTAAATTACAAGGATAAAAATTTATAAAGACTATATATAATCCATTTTTATGAATCAAGTTTTTTTTAAAGATATAATAGTTTTCATCTATATTCTCTTATATGAAAAACCTGTGTTGTGAAGAAAAACTAAAAAGAAGAGATGAAAAACCATATTGTAAAGAAAAACTAAAAAGAAGAGACAAGCCTAAAAAAGACAAAAGTTATTATAAATCATTTTTATAACTGACTTATAATATACATTATTCTTATTTTTCACAAATAGGAAAGAAAATTTTGTATATGTATTTTAAGCATGTATATGTATTTTAAGCATTCTACATTAATGGTATGATTGATATAGATTTCACCACGGTAGAATGGTGGAGTTTCTATATTGGTTGATAATTGATATAAAAAAAGTTTCACATGTCAATTATAAGAAGAAAAAAAAAACCAATGTTATAAGTCAATCATTTTGACAAAAATAAAAGTCAAATGACATTTTCACATCATTATGTGTCATTAGTCATTAAGTGATAATTGATGTTGAATGGTCATTCATACATTGGTTATTATATAATTAGTCTAAGATAATTTTATTATATTTCTAGTATTCAGAGAGAAGGAAGCAGGGCCTATTAAGACCACTGAATATCTTAATACCAGATGGGTAATAAAATTCTTAGAAGTTAGAAATAAATTAATCTTGTCCAGCTTTATGTCTCAATATGACTTTTATTTATGTTTAGGTTTAGGATGTAGAAAAAATGTTTATTTATATTTTAATATTTATTTACGAGGATATTTAGTTTTAATCTATGACTGTCTAGAATTAGAAATTTTTAGAGGTTAGAAATTCTCCCAAAACAAAGTTAAAAAGATAATATTTTTTTTACATTATAGCTATGTGCATAACCTATATATAGAATGGATAACATAATAGGACATTCAATAGTGGTTAGGACATAGTCTCAGTTGAATTTAAAGTCTTATTTGATATTGAATATGAGATTTTACATATCTGTTCATAACTTATAACTTATGCAGAAAAACATAACTATTATTAAATAAAGATGACAAAGCAAGTCAGATTTGATAAGTTGACTTACCAATTTGTTACTAATTTGAGATCTAATTGATATTTTCAGTTTACTAGCTAGCTTTAATATGCAAACCGGGTGAACTAGAGAGATAATATAGGACAAACTAGTTCCTTTTAACCCTTTCTTTAATCAAAACTAGAGTAAAAAAATAATAATTTAAAAGATTAATTTCTTGTATTGTATTATTTGAATGATCAGATTTAAATAATTTAATAACTTAAATCATTGATACTTGAAAATTAAGTTCTAATTATTAATTCTCTTTAATTAATCAATTAAAGACTTAAAAATATTTAACCATAAGTCACGTTTTCAATATATATATAATAATAATAATAATAATAATAATAATAATAATAATAATAATAATAAAATTATAAAAAAGAATTAGTGGATTAACTCGCTAACTCATCCTTCTAACAGAACGGGTCAAAGCTAATCTCCCTCATATTTTTTATGAGTCAACGAGGTAGAAAACTAAAATGAGTTAGTTTAACCTGGTTTACAACATGGATTATAGAATTAATGTAATAACATTCAAAATTAACACTGGATATTGATGTTATAGTTGTGCTTTAGAGTGTTTTGTAATAACTATTTATTTAAAAAAAAAACTTTGGAAACTTATTTATTAGACATGTTTAGTAATTATTTTATGTTATACAAATATTTACAAAGAAAATTTATTGAACATGTTATCTTATAACTCATTATATTGAGAAATATTAGTATTTGTTCAACTTAAATACTATTTAATTCTTATAATTATTTGAATATAAGTGAGATAAATAAATAATTAAATAAGTTATAAAAGCATACTTTTATACTAACTAACCAGCATATTTAAAAAACTTCACTCTATTATAATATAATATAAAATTATTTATTATTAATTTAGAAAAGTATTTATTATGAATTTAAGAAATAAAAAATATTTGTTATTAAATTTTAAAAATTTATAAATATGATTTATTATTAATTTTTTAAATATAAAAGTTATTTAATTTTAAAAAAATATATAATTTTTCCCACTCCTACAAAAGGCTCCTCTATTTAATATTTTGTTCACATAGGCAAATGCATATTTTTTTTAGACACGTTTAGTAATTATTTTATGTTATACAAATATTTACAAAGAAAATTTATTGAACATGTTATCTTATAACTCATTATATTGAGAAATATTAGTATTTGTTCAACTTAAATACTATTTAATTCTTATAATTATTTGAATATAAGTGAGATAAATAAATAATTAAATAAGTTATAAAAGCATACTTTTATACTAACTAACCAGCATATTTAAAAAACTTCACTCTATTATAATATAATATAAAATTATTTATTATTAATTTAAAAAAGTATTTATTATGAATTTAAGAAATAAAAAAATATTTATTATTAAATTTTAAAAATTTATAAATATGATTTATTATTAATTTTTTAAATATAAAAGTTATTTAATTTTAAAAAAATATATAATTTTTCCCACTCCTACATAAGGCTCCTCTATTTTATATTTTGTTCACATAGGCAAATGCCTATTTTTTTTCCTCTTTCAAAGAATAGGTTAATTCCACATTTATCTCTCCTCACTCCCTTTTTCATTTTTGGTAGAAAAAGTTTCTGAAAAGACATGCATAAAATATCATTTCTCCGGCATTAGCATTGGCACTCCGGAGCCAAAACACCTTCAAATTAATCTTATTTCATAAACAATAAGAATTTGTTAAATAACTAATTTAGTAAAAAAAAAAGTGTAAGATGCTGTTATTTTAGTTATAGTTCTAAAAATAATTTAAAAGTTTTTGTTTTAAAAGTAGAATCCGTTTCTCATCTTAGTCTTAAATCTGATTAGTTTCACTTTACTCGTGATAATAAAATATCTTTAAGAATTTAAATAAAAATAAATAATTAAACTTAGTGATTATTATAAACATCACAGAATTTTTTTTAGAAACCATGCAACCATATTTTTATACGTATTTTTAATTCTTATAAACTAAAATTTATTTTTTCAATATTAAAAATGTAATTTTCAACGTCTAGTTGATATGTATGATATTGAATTCACTTGCCTCAATCAAAATTCTAGATATTAATAATACAATTTATAAATAAAATAACTACTTTGACTTTTATAAAATATCTGTTAATAATATTATCAAACTTTTGTGTTTAGGTAATGTTGATGTTTCATTTTTAGTTATGTATTCTTCTATGTTTCAGTTTCCTTACTTTAATAGGATGTTTACTTTCATTTTGTTGGGGTCTATGTTTTATCTTTTTATGTTAGAAGACGTTTTCTTTAGAATGATTTGACTAATTTACAAGGTACTTAGTGTATTTTGGGGGATTTCAATTTGTTTGTTTGTTTTCGGTTAAACATTCTAAAGAAAACAATCCTCTTAATTAGGTTTCTATTAATGAATTTGGTAGTTGGGTTACTTTTAATAACCTCCTGTCTCTTCCCGGCTCCTTTTATACCTGGACAAATAGTAGATTGGGTGTGCATAAAGTGGATATGAAACTTTACATAATTTATGAATTTTGATTGTCTTGATCTTTGTAAAGCTTACAATTACTTTGTTCTTCCTATGAGTAATTCTGATCATCATCCTCTTTTACTTAGTATGTCTGATGATGATGCTATTACAAGACATTCTTTCAGATTTTTTTCAGATGTGGCTACAACATGATGACTTGCTACTCTTAGTTAAGTCAGGAGGTTGGATATCCCATACTGGTGGTGTTTAAGGTTTGGAATAAGCATGTCTTTAGAAAAAATCATAAAGTAATAAAAGATCATAAAAGAAGTTTGGCTTCCATTCAACTTGATATTGCACATTCTTCTCCTTCTTGAGATATTTCAAATCTTTTAGCCCAAGAGAAGTCTATTTCTGAATCAGAAATCAAATGATGATCATCAGAAATAGAATCCCCAACCATAAGCCTATGAATACCATTAAAATTATGCCTTTTCTCATCATAGCATGAAAGAAGGTAGTATTTCTATTACCATTCAGGAACCAATCAATTCATATGTGTCTTGCAATATGCTTTTATCTCGATCAGGATCAATAGTAATACAATTGACTATTTTACTTATGAGAGGGGTTTCCTTTAAGGTAATCCTTTGCTGCCCCTACTTTTCTATTTATCTGAAGAAGTGCTTAAAAGAGGAACTTCTCAGTTGGTTTCTACTCATAATTTTCTTCTTATGATTAGTCCTAAGGGTAAGGATTTTTTTACTCATGTCCTTCAGGCGTTGGAGTCAAATCACACGAAGTAAAAATCAATAACTCACGTACACAGTGTTATGGTGAAAGAAACAAACCATGAGATGTAGGTAGGATTTTCATACCAAGGAAATGATGAGGAGACCCGTGATCCTTTAAAGATAACTTCAATGCAAGGACAATCTTGAATGCATTCAGAAATGAGTTGTTATTGCCCATGAGTAGCAGATCATCTACATAAACAAGAAAGTATGCAATAACACCATCCCAATTGTACACAAATAAAGAAGTGTCAGATCGAGAATAAGAAATTCATATGTAATAAGAAAATTCTTTAGAGCATTATATCAAGCATGATATGCTTCTTTGAGACCGTACAACGCTTTATGAAGCTTACATGCATAATCTAGAAAGTGAGAGTTGACAAAATGTGGTGGTTGAGACATGTATGAGATACTACCATGAAGAAATGCATTATTAACATCCTTTTGACATAAAGGCCAACCATTAGAGAGGACAATGCAGAGAACGAGCTTGATAGTCTGAGGCTTAGTGACTAGACTATAGGTTTCAGTATAGTCAATACCAAGACATTGATGAAACGCTTTGGCAACAAGACGAGCTTTATATCGAGCTATAGAGCCATCGGGATCCCACTTTAGACGAAAATCCCAGTTATTACCAATAATGTTGAAATGTGGTTGCTTAGGGACAAGGGACCATGTACCATTGGCAAGTAATACATGAATTCTTCTAACATTGCTTGCCTCCACTCAGAATGTTTCAAAGCCTGGGAAAGACAAGAAGGTTCAATTTGGTCGGATAAAGGAAATTTGGTGGCTAGGTGAAGCTATTTGGGTTTAGCGATGCCATTTTTAGATCTTGTGACCACTGGGTGGGACGGTTGTTTTGGTCCAGGCGAGCATGAGGATGATTCTACATGCATGGAAGGAGATGAACCCAAAGTGTACAAGATATTATGATTGGATGGAGGAGAGGATTCAGTGGAATTTGGTAATACATGAGGAGGGGATGAGGTATGCAGTGATGTTGGCATGGATATAAGAGAAGATAAGTTTTGATATGCATCACCAGTTCCAATTGTTGTTGGATGATGTGGAAGAGTGCCATAAACATAACCGAGTACATTATTTGCAAATGAGTAGTGATGGTCATTGATATGATAAAAAATGGCTAGCTAATAGCTCTGAAACCATATAGAGAAGTATAATTTTTTATATATTGAGCACATATATCATACAAATATGTACGAGTATATATATATATATATATATATATATATATATATATATATATATATATATATATATATATATATATATATAAATTACAAAAGGATTTGTTCCTAAATAATTGCAACGGAAAGATACAAAAAGATATGTACAGGATGACAAATAATTAAGGGATAACATAAGTTATAATTAAGGGATAACATAAGCTATAATTAAGGAATAACATAAGTTATGATTAAGGGTGTGTTATGATGCATGCACATGATATGAGGCTTATTGTTTCTGATGAATGGAGAGAGAGTCTACAAGTACAATGAGGGTTTGCAAATCTTGGCTTTCCAAATTGAGAATAAAGCTTATCTTTTTCAACTTAAATGGAATTTTGCTTATAGTTCTCTACCTTGGTCTAGTCTAATGCGTGACAAATTCCTTCACTCTAAATATGTTAAGATTCGTGCTCATCAATCTTCTTCTATTTGGCCAATGTTCAAAAATTTTTATATTATTATTTTGAAAATTACTTTTTGAACCATTGGTCAGGGTAATAGAGTAAATTTTTGGAATGATATTTAGTGTTCTTCCAAATGCATTTCTCATTAGGCGGGTATGTCATCATGAAAGGATTACTCTTACATCTAATACGGCTGAGGGTTAGAATGATTCTCCTTTGAATTTGTCTCTAAATCTATTGCAACATAATCAACTTCATAGTTTGCATCATTTGGCCATCACTGATCTTCTTGATAGCTCAAATTGGAAACTTGAGAGTAGTTGTATTCTTAATTAGAAGGCAACCAAGAATTTATTCTCTACCCATCCTACTTGTGATTGAGGTAAAATTCGTGTAATTCTATTCCCCTGCTAAGACTTTGGTATTTTGAAAGCTTCTGCATATCTGTTTTTTTTTATTATTTATTAATTATTCTACTATGTCCTTTATACAGACTTGGCTTAGAAATATTTTTTATGGTCTTACTTATCTTCAGCTGGCTTTATTAATTTCATTAAAGCTTCCGATCATTACTTTTTCCTTATATATTTGGAGAATGAGAAATTTTACCGGGTTTTAGCATGTTATTAGTATGAATATTACTTTACATGTTATTAAGGACTGTATTCGAACCTCATATAACATTTCCATAAAGCATATGTCTAATCACATCTAAAATTATTTTCCTATTCTGAACAATTTAGTATTATTAGTACTAAAATTGAAATGATCTTGTCACTTGTGCAAATTTGTGGTGTTTTTCTAAAGTTGGTTGGATTACAATTCTGACAGAAAAAATGTTATAAGTGCTCTGGTTTTACAACTTGTGGGGTTCTACTTTGTTGAATCATTTGTGTTTTTTTTAATATGGTTTCATGTGATATTAGATAATTGATGATTTTGAAGTGTTATCTAACTGAAATATCAATATTTATAATGATATCTAAGATAAACTTTTTATTAAAAAAATATGATTTAACCAATAAATTTTCTCAATGTTTTGTAATGAGAACACTTACAAACAACATACTCATGATGAGAGAAACATGCATATTTATGAACAGCAACCAGATAAATAAAAAATGAATGGGTTGGATATTTTAAGATTGACCTGTTTGATGAAATGAACAATGGACAGTCAGAAACTTCGTGTGTATCGAGAGTTTGGTGAGCTAGTTCCATGACATATTGAACATATTCATCCCCTCTGACATGTCTGTTTCTCTCACCACAGCTTTTCCGTCCAACATCTTGAGCACCAGAAGCAAAATCACTTCACTCCAATCATACCGCAAAACATGGCCTTTTGTTGCCACTGACCACCTCCAATATAGCCACTCAAGTGCACACCATAAGAACAACCACTCTGCCAAATCTTCAGTGACCAAGATTTTGAGATTATAAAATCTTTCCATTTCGTTCTGTTCTTTTCTTTATTCTGTGTTGGCCTCATAAGGCCCTTACCCTTTTCTTTCATCATTGAAAATGAGATTTGTACTCATTTGGGGATGTTGTTGCAATCCAAACAGTTGTAATAATGAAAATATCACCTTTGACTGGCAACCATTTCCACTAATAATTTTGTGCTCCCTGTTTCAGTCACAAGTTACCATAAACCTTAGCTGGCCTATTTTTATTTGTAACATCTTGAACTGGAAGAATTTCATCAATGTAACATAACATGTTCATATACACCAAATTATTGCAGTTCTGATTACTTTTCAGTTGTATTGCATTCTGGCCTAATGTGGGCCAACATGTGGTCCTCAATCATAGACTATATCACGTGATGCGGTTTGCACTTTAAAACTCCAACACTGAGCAATGAAGTAACCCCATTTTTGGAATGCTTCAAGTGTATATATACAAGCTCTGATCAACTGATACTAGCTAACAGATAGCTGGAAATTTCGATGAGCTTTTAGTTAAACGAAGCATCGTTGTTGTGCTGGAACTTCATCAATGATTGCTAAAGTTCTCCCTTCATCAGAATTAGAGCAAACAAATGTTGCAGGTAAAATTCCTAAAAAGGACTGGTCCCCAATTAGGATCTTTCAAGGGTTAAGAAGGTTCGAATGAAAAAGCGATTTGGGGACATGAAGCTAGGGTGCCACCATCTTCAAATCATGGGTACAACGAAAAAGAATGGTTCAATTACGACCCCATCTAGCACACCTAAATGTAAAGGCTTAGCTGTTATTCTGCAATTACATTACATTATATTACACCAGTGCTAGTAAAATAATACAAGTTTGGGATGGCTCAACAAGCAAAATTATGCCATAAGATTGGCAAAAGCGAAAATATATTCAACTGGTCGCCAAAAAGATTGACAGCAAGCAATTTACACAGTTTTATAATGAGCAGTACCGTCAAATATTCCAAATTCTGAATTAAAAAGCAAAATATATTACATTTTGAGTCAGATACCATGCCAAACAGGTAATGAATCTTGCGGAAAAGCTCCAAAACCGCAGATTTATATAGTAATGGGAAGAAATCGCAATGAATCAAAGCTGATAAGGTAATCAATTCAAAATTCCAAAGCATAAACGAAATATCAAAGATTCCTAGACCATCCCCTGTTTAACCCTGTTACATTATTATTATAGACAAATGCGAAAAAGAATACAGTATTTGCGATGAGATTAGTCCTAGAAAAACCCATCAACTTTACACAGAACTCACATGGGCAACAATTACAACACAATCACCCCCATCACCTTCCTCTTAAAAAAACATTTGTTTTACAAGACTCACATCTTACTAGTAAAAAAAAAAAAAAAATTCGTTCAAAATCAAGAAAACCAATAAACTAGTATCACTAATGGTTGCGATATATGATCAACAAAGAACCTTGCTCTTTAAGTTCATAATCAGAGAGAAGTTTGATCTTCCCTGTGGAAAAAAAATCTGTTGAAAGATGTTGTCCATAACTTCGATAAATTAACACGGCAAAATGTACCATGGTCACCCAAATGACATTTGCGGGAAGATATCAATCCGACGAAAAATCAAGAAAACCAATGACTTTCTGGGATCACCCTGAAAAAAGAAAAACTATATTTTCCAAGAGGCGTTTTTGTCATACTTTTTTTCTTTCTTTCCTTTTTTCTGTACCTGAAAATAAATAAAAAGCTCCGAAACGAAAAGATGTTGGACTCGTTGCGGACTCAGCGCCTGGCGGCGAGTCGGGATCGGAGCAAGAAAACGCTGAGTTCCTGGCCTGGGCACTCGTCGGGGTTGATGAGGTGGAAGGACTCGGAGTCAGCGTTGCCGACGACGTGTTCGAAGTTGGCGCGCATGTACATGAGTTCCTCGGAGGTGTCGGAGGCGAAGCCGGAGGGGATGACGCCGGCGCCGACGGAGACGCACTGCATGGTGCGGAGGATGGAGCGGACGCGGTCTCCGGCGCGGCGGCGCGCGGCGAAGCCGGTCTTCCTACCGTTGCAGAAGGCGGTCCAGAGGGGAACGGAGCGGAGGGGACACGTGGCGGCGTCGGAGCACTCGAGCGCGATGCGCACGAGGCCGTTGCGCATTTCGCGTACGAGGTGGTCGGTGGAGAGCGGCAGTTCGAGGAGGAGCGAGGGCTTGGTGGAGAGTCGGTCGTGCTGCACGCAGAACCACACGTGCCCGCGCCGGTTCCCGAAGATGGTGCCGATCACCATCGACTTTGAGGGACGGGGCGGGGCCGCCGAGGCCGCGGTGGAGGAGGACGTGGACGACGCCGGCGAGGAGGGGCGGTTCTTGGTCTGGAGATGGTTGTCGGAGAAAGGGACGGTGGGTTGCGGCTTGGAAGGGAAGAAACAGGGGAGAAAGAATCGACGGAGGGTGTCGATGGCCATGGCGGTGGTGGGCGGTGGTGGGCGGTGGTGAGAAGGATGTTGATAGTAAAATGTGTGTGTTTCTTGAAGAATGGGTGTTGGGGTTTTGGAAGGTCGAACTCAAGGTAGGATCATGTGAGTGCATGCTGGTACGGTCCGTGCATGTCTCCATTTATATTATAATAATAACTCTCACTATTATTCTACTATCCACAACCCTTATTTAACCCTTCTTCTCTAATCGCTTTCAGTTTACCCTTTCTCTAATGTAAGGTCGCTTTACATGTTTAAATTCTTCTATAAGTTACTGTTTTTTTCTGTCCTTTAGTTTATTTATTAGTGTCATATTTCTCGATGTTAGTGATGAATCTAAAATAACAAGTCATAGGATATGTCAAACCTCTGTTTAATACGTTTATGAAAAACGATGTATAAAGCTTTTTTTGTTATGGCTATCATATCATACAAGTGATGTGAAGATCCTATAACAAACAAGAGAGTCACTGTAGTATTGAGATTTCAAGATTGTTGATTTTTGGAGAGCCTAAGAGATGAGAGAGCTACACCTATTGCAGAGTAGTGGAGCGTGGCAAGAACCTTCTAACACATTGACCTTCTTTAACGTGTAACTCCGTCATCAGAAATGCTAGGACAAGTTGTGTACCTTGAGTCAAAGAGCAAGTCCAAACAATATTGATGACATAGTGATATACTGCAACTGGAGTGTGCTACTTCAAGGCCAAGGAAAAATTTTAGAATACCAAAACCCTTTACTCAAAATTGTGAAGGGTAGCCTTAATGTGAGGTAAAATGGCTAAGAAATTGCTACTAAAACTAAACTAATTAAGTAGATGAGCATGGTTGTAAATGGGGGCAGATTGTTGAAGAAATAGAGGAGGATCTCTACGAGCTTGCTTGAATACTATATGACTCACAAGAAGACTAGAAATGTTGTTTATACCGTAAGATTTATATGCAGAAGCAAAATTAAATCCCAAAAAACCCACATCTTGTTATTGTTATCGTTATCTATTTTTGATAAAATGTTCTTAGGCATCCAGCTCTCACTCCTAATACATGAGGGCATTATAGGTTGAAGAGAATAACATATTTAGTGATACAATATTTATTAAAACTCTATATTATTTAAACAATATAAAGTTCTATATTAAAAATTATGATTCCAAGTTCAAGCACACAAAAATTCTGTAATTGGTAGCTGAACATGAAACAAACGTTATCTATAAAATGGTTTGTTCAACATTAGTATAGAAACGATCAATTTTTTCAGAGTTCGAGCTGAATTGGTATGGTATTATTAGATTATGTCTCAATTTATAATATATCATTACTATTAATTTTTATTTTTTTATTACTAGAGTGTTAACAAATCAGATGGAGAAGAAGTTAATAGAGCTGAAATGCTTATTAAAACTTGACAAGGTTGTCTTGGTAAAAAGGGAAAAACAATTGATGAAGAAATACTAGATGCAATTGTAAGTTTATTTGTACTTATGAAATATGTTTGAAAATTCCATAAATTTTACTTATTCATAACTTTGATATTTTGTTGATAGTCTAAACTTCAAAGTTCCATTGAAAATTCAAGTGCATATGCCGAAGTCGTTATTATGGAAGGACTATGACACCCACAACATTCAAGAAAAAAATAAGAAATTGATGCTCTAAAAATAGAACATGTCATTGAAAGAAATGATATGATCAAGAAGTTTGAAGGTTTGGAGGAAGTGATGAAATTCATGCTTAAGCAAAATACTGAATTGGATGAGAATGATATAGAATAAATGATGACACGAGCATTACGCAATGAAAGTAGTGCAATTGTTCCACTTCCTCTACTACAACTCGATGATGATGATGATCATGAAATATTTTATTATAACTTTCATAAATTGGAAGAAGATCATTTACTAAGTTTGTTGATTTTTTCTTTTTTTTTTTTTACATGTTATATACATGTTATACTTTTTTGTAATTTTCAAAGTGTGCTATACAACATTGGAGTATAGTTTTTAATATTTCAATTGTTACAATTATGTTTTAAAATACATTACGCACATTTAGTTGCATTTTTAAATGTTATGAGTATTATTAAAATTATATTCAATTACAATTTACTAAAAATAATGTAATTAAATAATGTAATTGTCTTCTATAGTTTTATTAAAGTATTTTTATATTATAATAATAATGTTTAAAATGAATTAATGGCTTAATGTATTCATAATCTATTTAGAAATATTACAAATGTGATATGAAGGATTAATCCACATCTATAAAAGTGTTGCTAAAAATTATCTAAATTTTATTGCAACATTTGAATAATTGTGGTTTAAACATAAACGCAACACTTAAATAATTGTGACTTAAACAAAAAGGAAACAACTAAAAAAATGTGGCCTAAATGTTTATAGAAAAGGCAAATACAAAAAAAATATTACCTAAACATTGACGAAAAGGCAACAGGTGAAAAAAAGTGGCTTAAGCATTGACAGAATACATGGCCTATTGTATTAGGCTAAGGCCACACTTTTTGAAAAAAATTGTGGGCTTTGAGTTACGCCCACGACTGAATACACCACAGTTTCAAAATTGTGGCCTAAAATTAAGGCCACGATTTTTTAACCTTCGATCACATTTTTCACCTGCGTAAGTGTTTCTCATATATCAAAGTATATGAGTTATTTTAATAATAACTTTTAATGAATAAACTATATATTTAATCTAGATTATAACTAACTCATATTTCTCCAAACAAATAAGTGTATGCACAAAATGAATGAGAAATTCAAATTAAATAAAAACTTTGTCAATAATAAATTGTAATTAGAGGTGATCATATCATGTAACATATTACACTATCTTTAAAATTTATTAGAGGTGACATGTGTTTAGTTAAAAGATAAACTATCATCAATTTAGTATTAACATGCTTAATAATCAATTTGTTTTCCTTAACATGATTGTAAGAGAGTTTCCACTATACAACTTCAATAACCTATATATAGAGCTCACAATTTTAAGCCTAGGTATAAAATATTTCAATTATGCACCTTGTGTCAAAACAAGAAATAAATTTGTTAGAGAAAAGTCCAACACTCATAATTTGTTGTTAAGTGCTAAAGACATCAAAGCATAAAACATAGTCATGCTTCATCTATAAGACGACAATAGTCTTTAATAAAATAACAGATCATAAAAGACGCAAGTGTTTCATCTATCAAAAGTGACTTGAGATTTAAAGAATAGTTGTATTAAGCTAAAAGCGGCTTATTGTTTAAAGAATACATGTTAGTCAGGAGAGACTTTTCGTCAAACAATAGTTGTATGGGTAAGTCAAGAGGGACTACGAGCCTAAAGAATACTCTTATATCTTGTAGTGTTAGTATGCTAGTGGAATTCAAATAGTTGTTTGAGAATTAGACGTAGTTTATCCTACTAGATGAACTAGTATAAAAACATCTTGACTGGTTTCTTCTTTCCTTTATCTTATTACATTGCATGCTATAATTTTGCTCTAACCTAAGGAGGATAAATCTTTAGAACTTAGTTTGTGAAAATCTTTGTTAAGTTTGTTTGACAAACAAATTTTATCATTTGACTACACTTATTAAGAAAATAATTATAAAAATTTGTCAAAAAAAATTTAAAAATAATTCAATCCTCCCTTATTGTGTTTTTCTTATTTTTAATAGAACCCAAAGTCTATAGTGATAGTAAAGTCGAAGTCTCTTAAACATTTCTCCAGGATACAACTCCATTTTCTCACAACCTAAAAGTTGACTTCCTAGTATAAATACAACCAACATAATATGAATTAAGTTGTCAATCACTTCCAAATCATCAATTCGTCGAACATGAGCATTTAGTTCCTCGTTTAATGAAGATATCACATTACTTTCCTTTCTAGCTTTCTAGTGGTAAACAATTTGATCACTTTAATATCTTCCAAAGATTCCAACAACAAATGCAATGTGTAGATCTTGTGCAAACTTGAGCATGCATAAGGCTTTCAATACTTGAAGAATATGGAATATTCTTCATGTTTTTGTATATAAAATCATTTTAAGACATTGAGTCAAGTCAAGTTTATCATCCTTCACAATGGTAGCTACACTTGGTGAACAATTTTCATATTAAATCTTTTCAAAATTTTGTTGATATAGGTCTCTTGAGACAAATCCAAAATGACTTAAGATCTTTCTGTGTGGATCTTAATGCTTATGGCATAAGATATCTATCTCATATATTTGAAAGGAAAGTTTTTTATTTTATCTCATAAAATACCTTTGTCAGTAAATATATATATATATATATATATATATATATATATATTTGGTCCATAATGTTCTCTTCAAAGCCAAAAGAAGAGATAACTTTATAAAATTTTAAATACCATTAGTGAGAGGCTTGTTTCAATCTATAGATAAATTGATTAAGCTTGCATAGTAATTGTTCACCATCACTAGAGAAATTCTTTATGTTATTTCATGTAAATATTTTCCTCTATATCACTAGTAAGGAATCTCATTTCGCATTCATTTGATGTAACTCAAGGTCATAATGAGTTATTAATGTCATGATTACTAAAAAAAATCTTTCTTAGATATCATAATTGATTCCTTCTTTTTCAGTTTACCATTTTCCAATAAGTCTTGCCTTATATCTCTTAATGTTGCCTTGAGATTTTTTATTTGTTTTTAAAACACATCTACATCTAATTACTTTTACCCAAATTCCATAATCTATTAGGTGTCATAAAATCCACTATTATGTTATTTTCTTGAATAAATATTTAATCTTTTATGACCTACGTCATAAGTACTTTTAAATGAATGTGTACTAATTTTACCAGCATCATGCAATATTGTTACATTTTTGTTGCTTGCTTTGTTTCAAATATTGTTATTACAAACATGAAATGTGTAATGACTCATGTCTTCATATATCTCAAGTTTTTTAGTGATGGCTTCATCTTCAACAGGTAAAAGACAGAGAAATATCAAGGAAAGGAAAGGAAAAGCTTCAACCACTATTTAAGGAGTTCCTCTTCCAAACCTATCGGGTATCAAGAAGATCTTAAATCAAGCACGATTTTTTAGCAATGCAATCAAATGATTGAATATGGGAAGGGTTTTTCACCATGATAGTTCTACTGCCAAAGTTAATGCATTTTCCATACTTTACACAATCAGGTCTTTACTTTCACCATCATTTACAATTTCAAGGCTTAGAATAATTTGTGTCTATTGCATCTCCGTACTACGAAGATGTTATTAGAGTATTTGATTCAAGCCTCAAAGTCACAGATGTTGGTCACCTCTCTACTAAGGTTAATAGGATAAAAATTAAAGTGAAACACGCAAATTGGTTTACTATGGGTAATCCGAAGTATCAAGGTAAAAAAATTATCATTTTCAAACATTCCTAAGGAGCTGCAATATGATCGTGATATGTCCTTGAGTTCTATGATTAGACCACACATGCACGATTGAAATGTTAAAAATGCAAGTAGTTTGAATATTAGTGACAAACTTCTGCATTACATGTTCTTGCATATTTTGAGTGTGCAGGCTAGTAATTTCTCACAATTATTGCATGAAGACATTTTTATGTTGTGGGCATAGAATATAATATTTTGACTAATTGACTCCATCGCTTCATGCTGAACATGATCAAATGCAGCGACAACAACATGTTTCTTCAGTATGACATTCTTATTACACGTATCGTGGCTCACTATGACGTAGACTTATCTATCGATACATCCATCCAATTAGGCTAGTCACACTGTTTTGGTAAAAAAAAAACTTAAAAATTTAATGTTGTTAATGTCAACAATGTCTGACAATATGGTAGGGTCAATCATGATGATGAACAACATCCTTATAATGAAGACCCACTAATATTTGACGACCATGTTGATGACATTAGACCAAAACCCCCAATCCACCATGATGCTCAAATGTTTTCACAAATTTGGGGTGGTATTCAAAATCTAAAGAAGGATTAAACAATTTAAGCATCAATGTCAACAGAGGTTTCAAAAGGATACATCAAAGAATTAACTATCTACGACGAAGATGTAATTACTTCAAGGATACTCTCCAATAGAAGAGCTCGTGTTATTTTAGTTGTCACTTTTGTTATTTTTTTCAATTGTTGTAAATTAACTATGTTTCTCATTCTTCTTTTGTTGTATCATTGTATGTTTATTTTTAATTATGTCTTTAAATATGACCTTTATATATATATATATATATATTATTTGAAGTTTTAAGAAATCTCAAATTTCATTTCAATATTTTACTATTATTTTTATTTAAAATTATTTTATTCTCAATTTCATTTTATAAAAATCTATTTTCTACACTTTTACATGTATAAATAATGTTAAGAAAATTGTAGTCATTTTCAATTGAGTTTCCGGATAGTGACAAGAATAATATATATATATTATTTGAAGTTTTAAGAAATCTCAAATTTCATTTCAATATTTTACTATTATTTTTATTCAAAATTATTTTATTCTCAATTTCATTTTATAAAAATCTATTTTCTACACTTTTACATGTATAAATAATGTTAAGAAAATTACAGTCATTTTCAATTGAGTTTCCGAATAGTGACAAGAATAATGCTTTAACTAAATGTGGTTAGTGGGTATAAAAGAAATTTCATTATTCATTCTAAATTGATTTTAAATACAAAAGCAAAATAGCAATCTTACAAATTCATCAATAAATAATTATTTTTCGTCACTTCAACCAAATCACTCTCAAACTTTCACAAATTTTTCTCTATTTTTCTTACTTTATTCTACTTCATTTCCCTTAATCTAAACCACCTCACTTTCCACTCTCTTTCACCTTATTTTAGTCTCTTTTTTTCACTCCCTAATCCAGATAGACCCTTAGGGTGTCAAAATGAACTCAAACCTGTAAGCAAACCTAGCTCACCACGGATTCAAGCTAGATTAGGTTGAAAAAATATAATTTTTTTAAATGTGGGTCAAATTGAACTCGACTCACTTAATTCACGGGTTAAACAAGTTCAAGACAAGTTGTACGTGGGTTGACTTGTAACCCATAAAAAATAATCCTTTATAATATTTTCATCATCTTTCCATTATTATTTTATACTTTTAATTATATAAGTTGACACTTTAGTTACTATCTTTATAATATCACTTCCTAATTGTGGTTAAAATTAAATAGGGAAATTGTACTACTAGAAAGAAGTGGCTCCAATCAATATATTTTGATTGTACTTAGTTTGCGATAAGTCAACTTGTGTGAGTCTGGTTGACTCACTTTGATACCTCTATCTTTTTATATATATTGTGCTGATTTTCTTAATCAAAGGGTAAGAGATTCATTTTATATCTAGTGTAAAATATTAGTTAAATATATAATTTCATCCTTCATAAATTCTTAATTTTGTTTCTATATAAAAAAAATTATATACATTATAAATTTAGCATGTATAAGAACTATAACAAAGACAGAAGAGGCCTACGAGGCCTAAGAGGTCCAAGCCCAACAAAATTAAGGTTTTACAAGACAACAGAACGTTCTAGAATCTAATTGATGTTGTAGGGTGTAGCTATATAAATCATCAATGTGTACATGACAGTAATTAATGAAGAATTAATTTTCACTTTTATTGTGCTTCTTTCTCTACCTTTTGATATGGTATCAGAGCTCCTAAACAGGAGCTCTGTTGATACCCACCTACCCACTTTCTCATCTTTCATATAACTCATTGCAGTACCGACCTCAACCACGACGTCGTCACCACACCTTCATCGCTGGCACCGCACTGTCGTGCCACCATCGTCGCTCAAGCTCGTCGTCACCGCATTGTCCGCTCGTGAAGATCACACGCACCATCGCACCTCCATGGCCGCTTGAACGGGTTGTCTTCGCAACTCACAGTTGTCGTCATGCACCTTCGTTCGTCGTCCTACAAGCTCGTCGTCCCCGCAGCTCACAGTCATCGACTGTCGCGCCTCCGTTGCCACAACTCACAAGTCGCTGCCCACTGTCACGCACCTCCGTTCGTCGCTCACAGAAATTTTCAGATCTAGGGTTTGTTCCTGACCTTTTGCTCCTCACTGCCCTTAAACTCTAAATCATGGGCTAGTGAACACCCAAATACCTCAGATGATCCTTAAATTCCATCTAGCCCTTATTATATCCATCCCAGTGAGAGTCCCTCTTCTATCAGTGTCACACTCCCTTTAGCTGAAAATAATTATCATTCTTGGTCCAGATCTTTCAAGATGACTCTCATCTCCAAAAATAAGATGGGCTTCATTACTGGGAGCATTCCTGTTCCAGATACACAGTGTCCCTTATATCCATCATGGGAGCGTTGCAACAACTTGATTATTTCATGGTTGCTGAATTCTGTTCATCTATTTTGATTACGCTACTGATATTTGGAATGATCTTCGAGAACGGTTTTCTCAAGGTGATCTGCGGAACTCCAAGAAGAAATATATGATCTTCAACAGGGTTCTCAAAACGTCACAGATTATTTCACCAATCTCAAGACTGTGTGGAAAGAACTGGACAATTATTGTCCTTTATCCTCTTGCAACTGCTCTGCACGTACGTATCACCAACAAGATTTCATCATTCGATTTCTAAAGGAACTTGATGAGAGATTCTCAGTAGTACGTTCTCAGATCCTTCTCATGGATCCTTTGTCGTCAATCACCAAGGTCTTCTTTATGTTAATATAACAGGAGCAACAACACTTGAGTTCTAGACTAATCATTGGAGAGCCTAATACCTTGATCAATGCTGCCGACAGTCAACGCCGACCATCACTTGGACAGGGTCATGGTGGTACTCTGAGAGGTGGTGGTAGGGTCTCATCAAGCAAGCTCTGCACCTTTTGTGGATGAACCAGACACACTGTTGATGTTTGATATGGCAAACACGGCTATCCCCCTGGTCACCCTTGGTATCCTGGTAAGCCCCGAGTTTCTCGATCTCAAACCTCCAATTTTGCTTCTATAAATCATGTTGCCATCAAGCCAGACCACAGGAATGTCACAACGCAAGGGCCAAAGAACAACACTGATGGGTCGGGTCACGAGATGACTCCAGCCCAATACCAAAGCCTAATGGCTCTTCTGCAAAACATGTCAGGTTCTACTTTTTCAGGATCCGTGGAAAATCCTCAACCCAATCAAGTCAATATGACATACTTAACACAAAATGGACCGCATACTAGTTCTGGTCCATCTCCTGGTAACATACACCAACATACATTCACTTCACATCTTGTTAATCATTCATCCATTGACACACACTCACAAAAATCACACACTAGTTCATGGATAATTGATTTCTGAGCTATAGACCATGTGGCTTCATCTTTGCATTGGTTTAAAACTCACTCAAAAATAGATCTTGTTGTCATACATCTCCCTAATGGGACTACTGATATTGCACATCATTCTGGAATTGTTGAGTTATCACTATATTTTGTCCTTCATAATGTTCTTTATGTACCGTTCTTCCTTTTTAACTTAATTTTCATTTCCAAATTAGTTTCTATCCTTCCTTATTCACTCACCTTTGCCTTTGATTCTTGCAAAATTCAAGAGGTGAACTCATTGAGGATGATTGGCTTGGCTAAATTGTGGAAAGGACTCTATTACTTAGCAGATAGCAAGATTACCATCCAACAATGTCGTTGTTAACCACATTGTTGCCACTCCCATTACAACCTCCAACCTTTGGCATTTTAGATTAGGACATCTTTTTGAAAACAGATTGAACATTTTGTGTCAAACTTATCCTTTTATTTCAAGACATGTTGATGAAATATGTGATGCTTGTCATTTAGCTAAGCAAAGAAGATTATCTTATTTACCTAGTTGGAACAAAGCATCCAAAATTTTTGAGTTGATCCATTTAGATATTTGGGGCCCTTATTCTAAACAATTTGTGCATGGTCATAAATATTTCTTAACCATTCTTGATTATTTCAGTCATTATATTTGCACAGTTTTGTTGAAATCCAAAGCCGAGGTCCAATCAAAGGTGAAACATTTCATCTAGTTTGCTGAAACTCAATTTGAAATTAAAGTTAAAAGCATTCGTTCTGATAATGGACCTAAATTTTTTTTTGAAATCCTTTTTGGCTTCAAAGGGTATTTTGCACCAAACCAGTTGCGTTGAGACTCCTCAACAAAATGAGAGAGTTGAACGTAAACATCAACATATTCTTAATGTGGCAAGGGCTTTAATGTTTCAATCTCATTTACCCACTCATTTTTGGTCATATGCTATTAAACATGTTGTTTATCTTATAAATTGGGTTCCTTCTCCTATCATTGGTAACAAAACTCCCTTTGAATTTTTATTTAAACAATCACCCGATTTTATGATGCTCAAAGTTTTTGGATGCTTGTGCTATGAATCTACACATGTGTCTCACTGCCACAAGTTTGATCCACGAGCTAGACGTGGTATTTTTCTTGGTTATCAAATTGGAATTAAAGGATATGTTATTTTTTATTTCGACACAAAGGAGTTTTTTATTTCCAATAATGTTCAATTTGATGAGATGACTTTTCCCTTTAAAAATCCTGGTCCAACATCACCACCAACCTTATCTCTCCCTTATGGCCCAATCACTTCCTCAGCAGATCCATTTTCTATAGAGCCTATGACTTTACCTTCAACTCATAGAATCATCCAACCGCTGACCAACCTATTCATCATACTATCCACTCTCCCTCAACCTCTGATTCCACAACTCCTTCTCTCCCATTCGAAACACCATCACCCAGTCCACCGTTAAACTCAACTCCTCAACTTCCTCCACGACGATAATCACAACGCGAATTGCGACCACCTGCTCATCTTGTTGACTACTATTGTAATTCCTTTTCTCCAGAACCAACCAGTTCATCTTTAAAGTGTTCTCATCCTCTTAGTTCTGTTCTTTCATATAGTAGCTTCTCTTGCCCTCACCTTCACTACCTTATGTCTCTCTCCACGGATTCTGAACCAAGTAGCTACCAGGAAGCAAAACATCATGTTTGTTGGCAAGAAGCCATGAAAGCTGAGGTAGAGGCATTAGAGTTGAATCATACCTGGACCATTGTCGATGTTCCCTCAAATGTCAAACCTATCGATTGCAAGTGGGTTTACAAGATTAAGCGGCACCCAGATGGTTCAGTGGAAAGGTACAAGGCTCTTTAGTAGCAAAGGGTTTTGCCCAAACAGAGGGTGTGCATTACTTTGAGACTTTCTCTCCTGTCGTGAAGATGGCCACTGTCCGAGTGGTACTTGCTCTTGCTTCCATTTATCGTTGGACTATACAACAACTCAATGTCAACAATGCCTTCTTACATGGAGACCTCTCAGAGGATGTTTATATGACTGTTCCACCAGGTGTTTCTGTCTCCGATACACCCAAATGTTGTAAATTGCACAAGTCTCTCTATGGGTTGAAACAATCTAGCAAAAAATGGTATGAAAAATTATCTATCCTACTTCTCTCTTGTGGGTATCAGCAAGCTCAAGCTGATCATAGTTTATTTGTCAAAACTGCTGATTCTAGTTTCACTACTCTCATTGTCTATGTTGATGACATTATCTTGACTGGTAATTCCACTTATGAGATGGCTCATATTAAACATGTGCTTCATTCCAATTTTCGTATTAAAGATCTTGTCATACTCAAGTATTTCTTGGGTATTGAAGTTGCTCATTCAGAGACTGGTATTTATCTTTGCCAATGCAAATATTGTCTTGATCTCATTCGTGACTCAGGATTGTCGAGTTGCAAGCCTTGCTCTATACCCATGGATAACTCTCTTATGTTACATCAGGATGATAGTGAATTACTCACTGATGTTCTCTCCTATCGCCGGTTGGTTGGGCGTTTGTTATATCTGACTACTACTCGTCCAGATATTTCATTCGCAACTCAACAAGTAAGCCAATTCATGTCCAAACCCACTCGTTCTCACCTTGCCACCGCTATAAGAGTCTTAAAGTATCTAAAAGGTCATCCAGGACAAGGATTATTCTTTCCTCGTGATTCTCAAATTCAACTGACTGGCTTCAGTGATGCTGATTGGGGCACTTGCATTGATTCACGACGATCCATCACAGGCTACTGTTTCTTTATTAGAAGTTCTCTCATCTCGTGGAAGACAAAGAAGCAGAACACAGTTTCCAGATCTTCTTCTGAAGCATAATATCGAGCTCTTGTCTCGACCACTTGTGAGTTACAATGGCTTACTTACTTGCTCAAAGATTTAAAGGTCCCTTGCTCTCACCCACCTGCTCTTTATTGTGACAACCAAAGTGTTTTATACATCGCTGCCAATCCTGTTTTTCATGAACGAACCAAACATTTGGATATTGATTGTCATTTGGTTCGAGAAAAGTCTCAAGCTGGCCTAATGCGCTTACTTCCTGTCTCGTCTTCCAATCAATTGGCTGACATTTTTACTAAAGCTCTTCCTCCACGACTTTTTGGCACTTTTCTATCCAACTGGGACTGGTAAACTTATTTGACCCTCCAGCTTGTGGGGAGTAACAAAGACAAAAGAGGCCCAAGAGGCCCACGAGGTCCAAACCCAACAAAATTAAGGTTCTACAAGACAACAGAACGTTCTAGAATCTGATTAATGTTTTAGGTGTAGTTGTATAAATCATCAATATGTACTTGATATTAATTAATGAAGAATTAATTTTTACTTTTATTGTGCTTCTTTCTCTACTTCCTGATAAACTAAATTAAGAATTAGTAATGTATAAGAACCACATTACGAATGCATAAGAAACTTACCAGTCATACATAGGGACTATTCAGTAAGTTTGCATGTTCGAGGATGATTCAATAAGATTTTACATGCAAAGACAGAAATGAAAATTAGCAATAAATTATATAATTAAGTTGTAGTATTTGACTTGTTCTTGCTACAAAGCACACTCTAGTCGTAGACAAAATAAAACAACACAAATGTCGGTTCTTTTTATTGGCAGAAGAAGATGGGTTAAAGAGAGATAAAAATATATTCTAATCTAGTCCGTTCTTTGTTCTGTAAACCGTATCTTTTATATTAGGCAGCAAATTGTTACACTGTTGAAAACTAACATTTTATTTTGTATAATATTGTTGTGGCAGCATAAGACATAGCAGAGATATATGACAGTACATTGTTCTGGGGTAGTGACTTGTTCATTTTCAAACAAAGTTAGGTCAGGAGGGTGTGGAATTAGACTGTTTCGGTCTCTATCCATGCTCTTCTCTGGAGAGTTCAGTATTAGAGCTCTTCTTTTGAAGAACTTTACTGCGAGCTCTCTTTCTCAATCTTCTTCTTGTGTTTTCTTTTTTTTCTCATTATGGGAGAGGAACAATCTATTCACAGCTACCTATACCTCCATCCAAATGAAAATCATGCAGCTGGTCTTGTTTCTCTTGTTTTGGATCCTAGCAACTACTATTCTTGGAGCAGGTCCATGATTACTACAGCGCCAAGAAGGTAACGTAGCTAGTATTGCTTTCTGTTCTTCTACTTGTTGCACACTGCGTAATCTCCAATCATAACAGTCTCTCCATTTCTATCCCTTTCACTTGGGTCTGTAATCACAGCAGCTTTATCTAAGCATCTGAACGTATTGGTGTGAACATGTTTTATGAGCCTTTGTTCTGACTCAGAAGCTTATGGTGGATCATAAAATGAGAGTTCAGAACCTAATTCAACACTTCGTTTTCTACTGGCAGCAACAGCTAATTTTACCAAGTCACAAATGATGCTTCAGGTTGGTGGTCTTAAAGATGATACTCCAGAACCTAGAGAATGAATCCTATGCCGTGTCATGTTATCATTGATTAGAAGTTATATCGTAGTAGAGCACAAAGCACAAATAATAGGTGCTTCTATTTATACAAATACTTATCCTGATTCATGAGCTATGCTTTATTTATTTATATATTGTGGTTTAAACTTTAAAGCACAACAACAATAGCATTAAGAAATTAAGATCAAGGGCAATCTGGTTGTTTGGTAAGAACTAGATAGTGTGCTTCACGAGAGACAATACATGAGCCGGATAAAACTACTATTTTGAAATAATAGTGTCTACTTTTAATATCTGTTTTTACTTGTAATAAACATGTCATCTTGATTTCATTTTATTTCTTATTTTAATAAAAAAAAACAAAGTGATGTTTTTGTAACAAGAAGTAATAGTAAAAGGCATTTTCTTAAACCAAATGCTGCATTGTAATTGAATATTTAACTTGGCATGGTCTGTGTGATTTGAAACGGAAAAAAATGAATTGCAGCGTTCTGATTATTTGCTTGTGTTACCAGAAAGGAAGATATGCTGCCAATGAGAAGCATTTTGAACTTTCCCGTATAAGCATCAGCAAAGTAAGGACCCACTAATGGCAGAAAATTTGAACAACCAAACCAAATGTTGAATACCTCTACTGACACTGTAGTGTCCATGTTGTATTGGGTACGTAGGATAGCACTAAGTTGGCTATCAAACTCATAGAAGCCAACTTCTCGAATTTCTCATTCCCTTAAGCCAAATGAACACAAAATTTAGACTTATCATACGTTGAAACTCTTACAATTTTAATAAGAATATGAATACGCATAAAGCATTTGGCAATTGAAGACTTTACCAAGAACGAGTAAGGCGTGCTAAAGCACGGCCTTCTGAAGAATGGTTTTCATTCACCATCTCTTCCATCAACAATTCTATAAACCAACCTTACCTTCCCAATTCAATGTTAGTCATAAGATTTAAATCTCTTTTTTGGAGTAGTTTGTGCCAGGAAAGAGGCAAAGACCTTCCAAATTTATAAGCTAGATATAATGTTACGTATGACCAAATAACAAAACTATTTTATGACACTGGTTTACTATCAGAGAATAGGGAAGTTATAGTTATGATTTGTTTTTACTTGTTCCTTTTTGGTATTTCTCAAACCATAGATAAGTACTAACTATTTGTAAATCATTTGACAAGCTTAATTTCTTACCAAACATCATGTTCGTTGTCTTAGTTATAGCACAAAGGCCACCAAAGTTTGACATCTTCTAAAACATCTAAATAGGTGGCTGACTTCGTTTCCATACACTGTTAGATTTATTTTACTTTTTGCACTACTTTTTAAGTGCAAAATTCAAGATATAAACCAGAAAATCGGTTGTACTAATAAGCAACGCTTTGTAGGCTACCTTTGGCACTGAAAATAAAAATACTAGAATCCAACTATTTTGAGGTAGTTAAACCAGAGTTTCAAATTACTAGTTAAATTAAAACAAATTCACACACGCAATGATTGATTGGAAAATATTTTCACCATTGGATCATTTAACTTCTTTGAAAAAAGAACATTATATACTTTATTTGCGAGATTGGATTTGAAATGCAAAACGAGGATACATTTCAATGGACAGAACATGAATCAAAGTTAACGAATAAGACTAATTAAATAAAACATACGTAATAATTTAAAAAAAAAACTATTCAACAAATAAATCTGATATAAACCAAAATAAGTAACAGGGAAGCTAAGCTGTTTGACCATGTTATATACTGACCATGGTGTTTTTACGTTTCCAGATTGTCATAGACTGCTATAGTTGGAAGAATTTCTAAGAGCTTTTCCAATGGAAAATGCTCTATATTTCAATAGCGAAACTTTCAGAAACTCCTCTAACTTATATCCAAACACCTTGATAGTTTCTTTTGGTTATCCTGGATAAATATGCAGGTCTTGACCAAAGAGAAGTGCTATCGATACACTCAAACATTAGTTGCCGAAATGATGTAAGAGAATATAGAAGAAATGACATGCCTCTAAATTATTGCCTGATAACATTTATAATCCCAGAAGCAAAATCTTTCTACATCAAACCATGCAACCTTAAGCAAGTAGCACAAATCTGCGAATTCATAGTGATTGGCTAGAAAATCACATCTACGTGACTAGAATAATACATAACAGGATAAAGGAGTTATTGCACCCCACTCCACCTAGCCCAATCAACAAATTGCATGCCACCGTACACATTGTTGGCAAAACGCACGCCAACTGTGAAAGCCAGAGCAACTGGGGGAACCTGCTTTGCCAGTGGTGACGCTTCAACCACACGTTCCAGTCCATTGACAATCTGGTATCGCGTGTTGGAAGAAACAGCAAGAAAGACACCTACAATGGAGGTTCAGGGAGCAAGGAAATGTGTTACAACAAGGAATAAAATACAAAAATATCAGAAAACGTCAAATAAAGCTTGAGAAATGTTGGCAATCCACATTGTACATTTGAACCAATATCAAATGGTACAAAGATTTGTATACCCTTTTTGGCTACAAATTGATAATATGCGACATTTGCATATTAACATGCAACGTTTTGAGTTCAATGGTGAAAGATTCATATACAAATATGGTGACTTGTCTTTTTAGCTTTTTCTTTAATGGTAGGAGGGGCCAAAGGAAGGGGACAGAAGTTGCATTAAGGTTGACAGAAAACAATACAAGTTTCCTTTTTTGGACACAACCACAAAGATCATGAATTAATTTCCAGTGCTTTTCTCACTTGTTCCCAACTGACTAAAAGATTATAAATGTTGAGTGCAAAGAGATAACAATATATCTAGGCCTATTTGGAGAAACTTCTCCATTAGCACTCTATGAAAAGTACATAAGAAAGTAAAATGAATTGTGTTTTTTCTAGTTAAGAACAACTTATGCATCTTGGCTTTAAGAAAAAAAAAATTATATGAGAACTTCTATAAAAATTCAAAAGTCAATTTTAGCTTATGAGAAAAATTCAATTCATTTTATCTTCATATTTTCTTTTCTTTGAAGTGTCTATGAAAAAAATTATTCAAACAGGGCCTAGTATTTACTACCACTCTAATTGAACCAGGCAGTTTTAAGTAGACTAGTCAAAATTTCCGAACTATACCAAATTAATATAACTAGATATCAATAAACTGGTTTTAAACATTCATATGAAAAACATGTTTCAAAATAATATTTGCAGTCCTAATATGATACATTGTATCCTTTAATGATATGAATAAAGGGCATAATATTTGACCTCGTTCGTAACTATATTCATAGTTATTAACAAGATAATAAGCTTAAAATTGAGAAGACTTTCCTAATAATTAAATGAAGACAAAGATTGCAGTCTTCCAGTTGTACAGAAGAGATGAACCACAGATCATGCAATATTTTTAAAAAAAGAACATCATACCCCAAAGAGCAGCACTCTTTATAAGTGGTGGCACAGGTATGTCCTCTTCTGATTTCTTTATGCTCCTGGTATGCAGCAAGAACAGGTAAGAAATCAATTGCTCAGAAGAATAAGGATTCACACAGTTTAATATAAACTATCATCCAGTACGAACACTGGCTCTTAATTAGATATAACTTCGGTACACTATCAACAGAATCAGTTTCTATATCAGTAAACCATGTGGTGCCACCTGTTTAAAAGTGTGCTCATAAAACATTTTATGTTATATTAAGTGAGAGACCTAGGTTTCTACAGTGTTTTACCCTGCACATTGTTGGTAATTAACAGAACAAATTCCCTCCTTTGTGAACGCAAAGTAGGTACTATGAGGAAGCAAAATAATAAGGGTATGCTCATTTATAACCCAAAAAAAACTCAATGCTTTAGTTAATTTCCAGTCATAATTTTATCTATTAACAGAATGTCATTGTATTAGATGATCCACAAGGCCAATTACAAATATATGATTATAAGAGCCAACAAATTTTCTATCAACTTGTGGGCTATGAAGGAAGGGGTCAGGGTGTCTAAACAGGGCATGTTACATTGTGCCTACAATGAAGCAAATTATGTAAAATAAACTCTAGGATAGAAACTCGTACCTCTTCATTGTCATGATCATATTTGCAATGCCTTGGCCTATAATACCACATGCAAATCCAACAACTCCATACATTATACCCTGGAATTAGAAATACAAGTTAAAAAATGACTGCACAACAGAAACTTCCAATCTTGGTTGAAAAATGAAATGATTTCAGTCATTACCTTGTAGAAGTATGTTCCAAGTCTCTGCTGCACAGAAAACCTACATCCTGGCCTTTCTGCTTCAAATACACTGCGTACAGCGAGTAAAATAGAAACTTAGGAGAAAGCTTCTTCATACTCCACAGACACAAAGCAAGTAAGGTCTTACTATTGTTAATTATATGGATAATTGTTATTTAGGGAAAACGTTACTTCCATGCCTTTTTTAGTGGACAATTATTGGCTACATATACACATAAGATATAAAAATATTGACATAGGAAAACAATGCCATGTTAATGGTATGATGAGAAACCTGCTAGGCAAGGCTGCATAACCCTTCTGCATTCTACCAAGGAATCCACTAGATATTGATGGTTTCCCTATTCGAGCATAGGGTGCCAACATGCCTACCAAAGCAACATTAACAACCAGCCCAACGAGAAGATCTGCAAGATACAACTCAAATTCGGACCAAAAGTCTTTGCCTCTCTTTTGAACTTCAGCAAAAGTAGCACAACATGTATCAATGACAATCTGCATATCATGTAAGATAAAAGTTACATAAATACATAGCAAACTTCCAAAATTATCCAACTATGTCCACATTACATGAATATGAATTATTTTCACTTATAGCTTACCATGAGGGGTGCAGTCATCAGCACAATTTTTTTAAATATATAGATACCTTGTTACATAGGAAACTATTTTAGTACCATAATTGCCAATGGTGAATACTTACAGTCAGATGGTTGGATAGCTCCACACAGTGCAGTTCTGCCATTAAATAATACGAAAAGTAAACATTAGGATTACTACAAGACAAGACCAACCAACCTCTGAGCCAATTTTGAAAATAAACGATGGATCAGCTAACATTCGATTGCGAAGCATAGAGCATGATTTCATCAAAAATCCTAAAGGCCAAAAGGATCCCTGCAATTAAAACAGTAAATATAACAGTATTAAAGTCTAAGGTAATGGTGATCCTGTTTTACATCTCATAACCAGTTACATAATCACAACTTGGAAAGGATAGGGGAAAATTTAGAAACTGTACCTGCAGGTCCAAATATCTAAGTAGAAGCACCTTACGGATTCCCACACTCTTAGCAGCCTCTATCATGTCTGAAGGAAGAGTAGCTCCACGAGCCTGTGTCTCTCTCATTACTTCATCAAATCTCAGTATTGGCCCAAATTCCTCCTCTTCATTGTCATGACTCTCATCATCACCACCACCCCCACCCCCACCACTCCCATCCCCCTCTCCACCACCTCCAAAGTTTCCATTCCCACCACTGCTATCTAATACAACTCCATTATCATCATTTCTCTCAATTTCCGAGCCTGACTCATTAACTCGAGTCACATGCTCCTTACTCAGGAGACCAGCACCTCCCCCTTGGGAAAATCCTATCGAAGTTACAACAGATTGAGATTCAGCCGACGGCTGCGACATACTCGCTACAAGAAACCTTTTTTTCTTTTGCATAGGCACAGATGATCTACCACACTTGCTCCCACATAGAACTTGAAATGCAGCCTTATTCAACACACCCCTGAAACTCAACCTAACCAAATTTGCCTCCTGATTCCCCAGATTCCCAAAAAAGACTTCTTGCTTCACATTGGCAACACCGGCCACAGCAAAATTTGAAAAACAACCCGCCATTATCCTAAAAAACTGTACTTTCTCTCACCACAATACTACCCAGAAGAAAAGTCGACTAATTTTTTTTTTCTTCCTACTGATTAAACAATCAGAAGGAAACCCAACAGATCATTCCCCAAATCTGCATAAACAAACCAGTCACCAAGCCAAACTTAACCATGCATGCATCTGGGAATGTAGTGAAAAATGAAAATCAACAAGGGCAATACTCAAGCAACGAAATTTTTGAAATGAAAGTAGGAAAGTTCACTTAAAACGGCTAAGTAGATTAAGAAAAAGCACAAGATTGAAAGAAAACAGAACAAGAAAAAGAGGTAAGGAATCTACCTTGTTGAGAAGACGATGAAGGGTAGGAAGGTAGGGATAAAACAGGAAGTGAACAGATGCGGCGAAGTGAGGGGTACTTTTGGCTTCAGCGTTTTCCCTACTCAGTTTTGTTGGAGTTATATATACACATGCATATACAAAATCGATTGGGGATTCGTCTTAGAGCTGCAATAATTCATAGCACAAGTGCACGTGGGGTACCACCTATTGTACGCGTGGGTGGTACGAGATATTTATTTAGTAGTGTTTGACTGCGAAACTCTCACTAGTGCACACAACAACTAAAACAATACTTCACGACATTACATATATGTCTTCTGTCACGGACATTAAAACACCAAATGCGTTTTTGTTTGGCCGAATCGATGAAAAAGAGCACTAGCCAAATAATATAAGGTAACGTAGTGAGTAACATAACCATTTTCTAGGGTGTGGCTTCGAGGATTGGCAGTATCTAATTCACTCTAGAGTGAGTTAGAAACTTTATAATTGAAGTGGGTTCACTACAACTTCGTGATTTTCTAAAATTTAAAAATATAAAAAAAGTGTAACTTCTAAACTATTTTAAATTAAATATAAAAAAAGTCAATGTTTAATAATTAATGAAAACTCAATTTAAATATTAAATGCATATCTGATAAAAGATTTAAAATAAATTAAATATCCAAAGATATTATGTGATTTATTTTTTTAATTTATAATTTGCTCAATTATCAACCACCTCACTTAAATCCATTTAACTTTTAGTATAAATGAGTTAAATTTATTTTGATTCATAATAAAATTTCAATTTTTTCTTAAACTTAACTTGAGCCTATTATAAGTTGGATTAGCTCATAGTCTCAGCCCATAATGACTGTACAGCAAAAAACAAATTTATAAACAAGTAAAACATGTACTAAACAGATACGCATAGACTAAGCTAACATCACACTTCAATCATATGCTTATTCTATATTTGTATAAATACCAAAGATTACTCAGGACATGAGCTAAAGTTGTTTTCTTCATTAATTTCCTTTTCCTGACATAGAGCTTTTCAACTTTGACCCAACTAGTTACCCTTACAGTATGCACTTAAACATGAATTGGTGCAAAAGGCTATGCTACCTAGTCAAATAAGCATTGTCAGTTATCAACAATGTTGTGAAGAAAAAAAGTGTAAACCAAAGCTGCATTAAATGCAACAATCACATTAAAACTCATGCAAAGTGACATGCATAGAAGTTGAAGTTGCTCAATGACTATAAATAACCTCTTAATGGCTACCTTCTTCTAGAGTCTATTTAAATTTTTTCATCAAGACAAATAGGAGATATCATTCCAAATTGTTGTCAAGAACACTCCTCTAAATCAAGAGTGTAGAGGTTGCACCATATAAAAATGTTGATCAGAGATGATAATGCAAACCTCACAACTTCATAAAAGGATCCTCAAGCGTAAAGAAGAAACACAATTAAAATACTAAGATCTATAATAACTTCATGGAAAACACTAAGAGTGTGTTTCCATCTACTTAGGAGAGAGACTTATCCATTATATATGTTGAAAGATGCTACCCTCTCTTTGAGAACAAGATGATTTGTATAAGAAAAGAAAATTTAAATTGTGTATTCGTCTATAAGACGCTATCACTCTCTATTATGATTAGACAATCATTTAAGCCTACCATTGTTGTATGTTAGCCAAGAGTGGCTAAAGGACAAAGAATACTTAGTTAAGTTAGGAGCGGCTTGGTAAAGAATACTTAGTTGAGCCAGGAGTGACTTGGGAAAGAATACTTCTAGACGGGGTTAACAAAAAGTGGTCATTATCCAAAAGAATACTCTTTAAGCCAATGGTGGTTGGAGTTAAAAATACTCAATTAAGTTAAAAGTGACTTGTGTAAAGAATACTTAAAGGGTTAGTAAGAATGACTATGAGCCCAAAGAATAATCGGTGTAAGTCAGGAGTGGCTTGTGTCAAGAATACTCAATGGGTTATTCAGGAGTGACAACAATAAGTATACTGAGTGTGCAAGTAATATAGACAATAAGTCCAGAATTGTATCCTCAGGGAACAGAATATATAATTGGAGATTAAATCTGTATCATGGCTTTGTGAATAAAATTTAATGATTCAGTTTGATGTTTGTGTCGTGAACGAATAAAATTAAATAACAACTAAAATGTGATTTAAATTTAACAAAGATATTTAAAACCTTGGGATTGAATAATAATATTCTCCTTCGCATATACCCTTAATTTAATTAATATTGTCTTTTCCAATTATCAATCTGCGCAAATAAAAGCCTATTCAACCTGATTTCTCTAGCATTGAATTTCATAAATTAAAGTATCTAGCTCTATTCCTAGTTACCAGATTAATTTAATTAGCATTAAGATCAGTTGCTATGTGCAGTCATTACTCTATAATTCATTC
>Ga0209700_101303_pt1 | contig 51180 bp, 19 predicted proteins | sample SiratroredBW_FD_187528 | JGI IMG/M metagenome (GOLD analysis project Ga0209700, IMG submission 187528) | Root nodule microbial communities of legume samples collected from California, USA - Siratro red BW (SPAdes) (version 2) | ecosystem: Host-associated > Plants > Roots > Nodule | place: USA...
ATATATAAATATATATATATATATATATATATATATATATATATATATATATATTTATATAATACTTAGTTGGACTAATCCTATGAAAAATATAATTATAAGAAGAAAATAAAACCTGGATGAAATAAGATAGTTGAAATATTATAACATCTAAAATTGTGATAATGAACAATATTTTTAGAAATTTAAATAGAGTTTGAACATGTTTTTTAATATTTTCTGTTCTTGTAAGAGATCGATTAACTCTAACAACAACAATGTCTTCGGTCATCTTCTATCTACTTTGATCTCCACTTATTATTCAGTTGTCAGTTCATATTTGAGAGTCTTATCATTCTCCTTGAGTCTCCTAATGCTCACAATTCTAGGGGAGGTCTTGCATGCACTCTAATACTAAAGTCAATAAATGTGAGAGTAGTGTAGGGTGAATAGATTAGAGTTCAAAAGTACCTTATATCTGAAGATGAGGTTTCTATTTATAGGTGTCATAGTGAGCCTTAAGTGTTTGGGCCAAGGAGGTTTATTTCAACATTGGCATCCTTTTGCTTTTCTTTATTTATTATGAATAAGGAACTGCCACACTTATTCTGTTCGGACATTCACATGAGTTGCCATGTGTCTTTTGTTAATGACACGTTAGTAATATGATTTTTTCGTGACTGATCGAGATAGGCTATTCGATTGGGAAATGTGATCGGTTCAAATGATGTACACAAATATAGTTTGCTTGTGGTGGCTGATAAGCCCTATAATACACTTACTACTATTAGACAAGTTATAAAAATTATTATTATGAATATTATTTAAAAAATTCCCTTTCCATCCATGCGACTTCAAAATATTTAAATATATATATAAACAATAATATCAATCATGTGTAATTAAAAAATTATCTTTTATATATTAAACAACATAAACAATTATTTTTTTTATCATTTTAATTATCTTTTGGTTATTTTAGTCTTTACTTAGAGGTCTAAAAAGTTTATAATCACACATTCATACTAGATGAAGTACTTAGTCAATTATTTTACTCAATATTCGTGAAGTACTTAGTCAATTATTATACGTGATATTTTTTATAATTTTAAACTTAAGTATTTTTCCATGTTAATAAAAAATCTCTCCATCTCAAAAGACCTACACTTTTTTTTATATAAAGAACACTTCTCATACATATTTTACTAGAAATTTTAGAAAAAAAATAAAAAATAAAAAAAATAAAAATTGAAAACTCAAGTCTAATTATAAAACTTAAAAAAAAAAAAGCTCAATTCAACCCTATTGCACTTGGAGTTTCAACTTTTTTTTTGTTACTTAAGAAAATTTTCCAAAAATATTTATTGCTGTTTTAAAATTATGCCAACGAAAATTACTTGGCGATGTGTGTTTGATATAATAGCGTCGTGCAAAACCAAAATAAATAAATAAAATTTATTAGTACAAAACCAAGTGAAAGTGTCGTGCTAATTTCCTTATATAAACCCCACACCACGCATGGGACTTCAGGTCATTTATTTCACTTTTATTTTTTATTTGAAATTGTAAATTTGATTTAAAGGGTGAAAAAGGGTGGGACCCTAGAAACGTAAAGCATGGTGGCATATCTGTGTCCGGTGAGCACACGCGTCGGCGACGGGGTGGACAAAACCTGACGTCTCAAAATTAGAGAGTTGGTCGGTCAGATAGGGCGGCTCGTCCTCCTTTAAAATGCCTCCTCTTTTCCCGTTTTGCCCTTTCCGCGTCAGTGCTCGCTGTAACCATCCCAGTCAAGTTGTTTTATTTCCATCACTTTTCAAATTCTAAAATACACACACATTTCAACGTGCTTTTAAACACTCTACCTAAGTTATAAATAAATACATAAAAGAAATAATTAATAATAGCTTACAACTAGTTCTTTTTTATTTTTAACGAGTGTCAGCGGGTTGGGTTATTTTGTGAAAATCTTCTATCTAACTCACTAAAAAAATTGAGTTTTTTTAATATAAAATTCAATCTAATTTAACTCTTTGATTTAGATTAATCCAACTTCTCAACATGTTAGATTGAGTTTGATTAATTACAATTGAGATTTTGAAATTTTTATTATAAAATATATAATTTTTTAAAATATCAATCTAATTAAAATACTAATTATGACTCAAAGAAGATAATTAATTCTTGCACCATACAATCTGCTTCATATACTTAACAAATCCTTAATATGCTAATAATATCTTTATTATTTTTATTTTTTAATTTATTTATTAAATAACTTTTTTTTTTCTCTCAGATGCTCAATTGAATCACGCGATAGATGAGTACAACCAAATTGAAAAACAAGTTCATATCTATCTTTTCTCATTCATATGTATATTTTAAAAAATTCCTTTAATTTTAAATTAATAAAAATTCAATTAAATACATTAATTTTAAATATTTAGTTTTATGACAACAAATTCGGTTAAATATATATATATATATATATATATATATATATATTTCTTAATATTTATAAGATTGAATTTATTAATTATCAAAAAGTTTATTAATATTTATCAAGATAATGTGTTATTATTGTTTGTTAATATTTTATTGGTACAAAATATTATCAAATGTATCACTAATACATATCAAATTGTAGATATTTTAATAATAAAATATATAATTTTAACAAAACTAACGAAAATAAAATAACTATTAATATGCAATTGATTACTTTGTGTATCATACAATCTTTTGATATACCATACAAATTGTGATCTACACTTATAATTTTCTGAAATACTGAAATTATTCTTGGTATTTATAAATTATTATTTTTCATCTTTTATGATTTTTGTTATCTTTCTGTAACATTATTTTTTATATAAAACCGTGAAACTTAAGTATTTTACAATTTGATGAAGTACAACAAATAATACTAAAGAAGAAGATAGAGAGGAACTAAGGAAAAAAACAGAAAGAAAAAATCTTATTTTATTAATTTAAAATTAGAGAAACCTTTTAAAATATACGTATGATAGAGAAAGAGAGATATTAACTTTTTTTATTTTTTTATAATTTGGTGGTTACACTAATGTGCGTGTAAGTCAATTATGGGTGTGTGTGAAAGAGAAAAGATTATTTAATAAATAAATTTAAAAATAAAAATATAAGGATATTGTTGGTATATTAAACATTTATTAAGTACAGGAAGCAATTTGTATCTCACGAAGTAATTGTCCTCAAAGAATAATAATATTAAATGTCAAACCATGTTAATAAACCATGTTAATAAAGAGGAAAAAGCATTGTTATTGTCTCAAAGTTTTAGATTTGTCTAAATTTCTATTGAGTGACTGTGACATAAATGATGAGTATATATTTATTCAAGTTTAAACATTTTAATTATGACTTTCTTATATTAGAACTGAGAATACATTTATTATTTTAAATAAAATTGACCTGATCATAATTAATAATCTTAATTGAGATTATTGATTAAACTTAAACTTTAAATATATTCTCTTATTTTTCTAATATTCTGCTTTGACAATATTTCTTACTATATATCTAGAAAGAAGATATTTGAAAGTTAATATGTGATAAAGATTAACACAATTGATAATTGTGATAATAATATCTAAGAATTAACTCAAGAGTTGATTTTGTGAAGAAAATAAGATTATAAATAGAGCTTGGAGAAGACATGAAGGAGAGAGGTTCGCACGACAACATAACATAGACTCTAATTTTTATTTTTTATTTTGGTAATTCTTGTGCTTTCCTAATATTCATGGAAGACTAAATTGCTTTAGGTTGTTTCTCTTGTGATTTCACATTGAACTAAGGTTTCTATTTAATAAAATTTTATTCTTTATATTCTCTATAACAATTGTTCTTTATTATTGATCTTTTTGAAATCTTTTTTTTAAAAGGTAATTGTCATTGAATGCTTATTTTAGAATTCATTTGTTTTTCCTTAATTAAAGTTCTTGGTTAATTTGTTTAGCCTTAATCAATTTCTTATATGTATTAAGAAATAAAAGCTATATATCTCATTGAGTAGACACTTGGAGATGAGCTGAGATACTGAATAGTAGATGTTTGTTTTGTTGATAAGATTCTGTTGAATTTGATTGATGTTTGTTTGATTGAGTTCAACTATGTGAAGATGATTGAATGGTCTTAGTAGGTAATGGAAACTCTTTGACTGTGGAAGGTATGGTGAGGGAAGTTGAAGTACAGAACCAAGGTCACTCTCTAGAACTACCAGTCTACTTACTGCCAGTCTCAGATGTAGATGTAGTTTTAGGGGCAGCTTGGTTGGCTAAGTTGGGCTCCCATGTTGCTTACTACAGTGATTTGACATTGAAGTTTTTGGTGGACGGGAACTTTATTACCTTCATGGTGATAAACCAAAACTTCCTGCTCCAGCCCAATATAATCATCTTCGCAGGATGCAAAGTACTCACGCCATCTTTGAACTATTTACACTACAATTTCAGCAACCAAATTGTGTTGCTGATCACTGGTTGAAATTACCTGAGAACATGGAACCTGAATTAGTATTACTTCTGCATACTTATCATGATGTGTTTACAGTTCCTACATGTCTTTCTTCTAGCAGATCAAATGATCACTGTATTCCTTTGATTAAAGGAGCAGATCCTGTTAAGGTTAGACCTTATAGGTATCCTCACTGTCAAAAAGAAGAAATTGAGAAGATGGTCAGTGATATGTTACAAGAAGGAATTATAGTGCCTAGTACTAGCTCATTTTCTTCACCAATTGTCTTGGTTAAGAAGAAAGATGGTACTTGGAGATTCTGTACCGATTATCGGGCTTTAAATGTCATAACTGTCAAGGATAGTTTTTCTATTCCCACTGTTGATGAGTTAATTAATGAGTTAATCGGGGATCAATATTTTTCCAAGCTTGATCTCAAGTTGGGCTATCATTATATCTTATTAAAAGAAGAAGAGCGATATAAGACAACATTCAGAACACATCATGGGCACTACGAATGACTTGTGATGCCTTTTGGGTTGATGAATGCTCCGACTACATTTCAATGTTTGATGAATGAAGTCTTTCAAGATATGTTGAGGAAATCAATTTTGGTTTTTTTTATGACATATTGGTGTATAGTCCAACTTGGTCTTCTCATTTACATCATTTAGAAGCTTTCTTGCAATTATTAAGGAAACATAAATTGTTTGTCAAGTTATCTAAGTGTTCATTTGGTCTTACTCAAGTTAAACACTTAGGACACACGGTTTCAGGTCAAGGAGTAGCTGTGGATGCTTCCAAGGTACAAGTTGTGTTAGCTTGGCCTCTTCCTACTAACCTCAGGCAGTTAAGGGGATTTCTGGGTCTTACAGGTTATTATAGGAAGTTTAAGGGTTATGCATCTATTGCAGCCCCTTTGACAAATTTGCTCAAGAAAGACAATTTTAATTGGGATGTTGCTGTTGTTACTGCAACTTTTGAAACACTCAAATCTGCCTTAACTCAAGCTCCAATTCTTGCTATTCCAGATTTTTCTAAGGCTTTTATACTAGAAATAGATGCTTCAGGGATTGGTATAGGGGCAGTGTTGAGTCAAAACAATAATCCAATTGCTTTCTTTTCAAAAAAATTAACTCCTTCACTATGAAAACAATAAGCTTATACGCGGGAACTATATGCAATAACTGAAGCTATAGCGAAATTCAGACATTACCTCTTGGGGCATAAGTTCTTAATTCGGACAGACCAAAGGAGTTTAAGGAGCCTTACACAACAGTCCCTACAAATTCCAGAACAACAATCTTGGTTACATAAGTTGCTAGGCTATGACTTTACTACAGAGTACAAACCAGGAAAGGATAATTTGGCAGCAGACGCCTTGTCTCGATCATTTTTTATGGTGTGGTCTCAACCAAACATGGAAATTCTGCCAGTATTGCATGCTACGATTACAGAGGATACTAAGCTAAACAACATTCGTGAATTATGTTGCAAGGGTACCCTTCCTCATCCTAATTATTCCACATATGATGAACCATTATACTGGAATGGTAGACTGGTTATTCCTAGGAAGCATGACTTAGTTCAACAAATATTACATGAATTCCACACTTCTCCACTTGGAGGACACTCAGGTGTTGCAAGAATTGTGACTCGGATTGCTGCTCAATTTCAATTGTAGGGTATGCATAAAGACATAGCTAATTTTGTTAAACAATGCCTCATTTGTTAGCAAGCTAAGTCTTCCAATTCACTACCTTCAGGGTTGCTGCATCCTCTTCCAATTCTAGAACAAATATGGGAGGATATCACAATGGATTTCATCACGGGACTACCCAATGCTAGTGGTTTTACAGTGATCATGGTAGTGGTAGATCGACTTTCCAAGTATGTTCATTTTGCTCCTTTAAAAGCACATTACACGAGTGCACAAGTGGCTGATTTATTCATGAAGACAGTGGTCAAATTGCATGGATTTTCCAAGTCTATTGTATCTTATAGAGACAAGGTTTTTATGAGTCGATTTTGGAAACAACTCTTCAAGTTGAGTGGTACTTCATTGGCTATGAGTATTGCATACCATCCCCAATCTGATGACCAATTAGAAGTTGTTAAACATTGTTTGGAGATGTATTTATGTTGTTTTGCTTATGACAATCTAAAGATGTGGCTGAAGTTGTTACCTTGGGTTGAATTTTGGTATAATACTTCGTACCGCCTTAGTACGAGTATGACATAATTTAAGGTAGTTTATGGCAGGGATCCTCTTAGGATTGACAAGTATGTTACAGATTCGAATGATCCTCCAACATTGTAGAAACTATTGCAGCAGTGTGATGTTGTTTTACATCAATTAAAAGACAATTTGCAAAAGGCCCAACAATATATGAAGAAGCAAGCAGATAAGAGGAGACGTCATGTGCAATTCAATGTTGGAGATACGGTGTTGGTTAAGCTCCAACCGTATAGACAAAATTCAGTTGCATTGAGAAAAAAATCAGAAACTGGGCATGAAATACTTCGGTCCTTTCCCTATTATCCAATGAGTGGTCTAGTTGCTTACAAGCTATTGTTGCCCTCAACTACTCGAATTCATTCTATTTTTCATGTGTCGTAGTTGAAACCATGCCAAGGTGTTCATCAACAATCATATATCCCACTTCCTCTGATTACTAATGACATTGGTCTTATATTACACCCATAAGAGATTTTGCAATCTAGAGTTATTCTCAAGGGAGACAAAAATATTCCTCAAGTTGTGGTACACTGGGAAGGCATTGATGCAAAACACGCTACTTGGGAGGAACTTACCTATATGCAACAAGTTTATCCTGACTTCAACCTTGAGGACAAGGTTGATTTTGATGGGGGAGACAATGTCACAAGTGGAAATAGCACAAGGACAATTCAGGAAATTGATAGGGAGAAGAATAATTCTATTAGAAAGAATGAACAGGTGTCAAGTGATGGGATGATTGTGGGCAACAAAAAAGTGTAAGAATAGGGATGGCCAATTCACACATGAAGGATTATGTGTGAGGAATATTATTAGATATATAATAGTTGAGAGGAGAGAGAAAGGGAGTAATTGTTGCATTCTGTTTCTTCTCTCTATTATTATCTCTAGGAGTGGGAGTGTCATCTTCTTTGTTTGTCTTCCTTATAGTATAACCACCAATACAATAATACATACTGAGATTTATATACTTCCTCCAGTTATCAATTGTTCCTCTATTATAATTTTATTTTTTATCTTCCCTCATTACAGAGCACATCAAGATCAGTGCTAGCATAGAATAACAATTCATGCAACATAGATTAACCTTCAAGAGATTTGATGTTAACGTAAGCTTTACAAGATCTTTTACATATATAAGAAGATGAAAACAATTCATGCAACATAGAATAACAATTAGTGTGTCCTTCAAGAGATTTGATGTTAACGTAAGCTTTACAAGATCTTTTACATATATAAGAAGATGAAAACAATTCATGCAACATAGAATAACCTTATAAAGAATTTTGAGATATACAAAGTTAGTTTAATTGTGTGTATCATCTTACTAAGACTTTACTTGTCAAAGAAGAAAAAAATATAATATGATAGACAAATACTTACATTTCATATAATCTATTTAAAAACTATTGTGTTTGTCAAAGAAGAAAAAATATAATATGATAGACAAATACTTACATTTCATATAATCTGTTTAAAAACTATTGTGTTAGGAATGAAACATATCCATATTTATACTTTATTGTTACTAATACTTAATTAAAAATTATCAAAGATCTACTTGAATTTACCCTAACAAATATTTTTTAGGTATTTTACTGTTTTCAATTTTAATGCATTTTATTATTATGTTGGTAACAAAACACGTTAATGTTGTTTTATAAGATATATCAAGACTTAGTTATATAATTAATAAATATGTAAAATGAATGAAAATTAAAAAGGATAATGGTATAATGTGCTAAAAAAACTTTGAATGATACAATTTTTCAAATATTAATAATTGAGTAGTAGATTATTCAATTCAGTCAATATTAATTTAAATGTAAATTATTCTAACAAATAATTTCAATAATGTTATAAACGTTTGCAGTTCAGTCTTCTAAAATAGAAAAAAAATATTTAGACAATATTTGTTTACTAAGAATAACTAGACGTATTTTCTGAAACAGAAAATATTAATATATATATATATATAATAGAAAAAAATTAAATATTTTTTCTTATTATTATAAATAATGTTTTACCAGGACTGGGGTAAATTTTGAATTGAGAAGACTTTAAGAAAGCTGGTTAGAAATCGAGTCTGTCCTCTAAAAAATGGTTATCAAAAAAATACTGAGAGAAAATTTACATTTAAATTAGTAAGAATTAGAGAAGTGTTAATAATAATATTAGTATACGAGTAAAGAATGAAAGAATTAAGTCACTGCTCCATTCAAAATCCGTATGTATTTATAATATTTTGGACTTAAATTGAAATATCCGAGGATGAATTACTATTGAGTACTTGCTCATTATTATGTTATAATCAAATTGATTTATAGATATAAGTAGTTTTCTCTATATATCTTGAAAGTAGGTAACATAAATCTAAATATTTTAGAGGTGAGCCGTACAAATAATAATATTAATATTATTATAATAATAATTATTATTATTATTATAATTGTATAAAGTTATAATGCTATAATTTATATATTTTTCAAATTAAATAAATCAATATATATATTTCAGAAAAAAAAATCAATTATGTCTCTTCAATCATATAATTTCACTTTTTTTTTTTACAATTTATTTTGTTTTCTTTTTTCTTTCATTCATTTTTTTTATTAAATATATCATAGATGACTAATTAAATTGCTAACAAGTTATAAGTTCCAATAGGTAATAAATTCGATCTTTTTAAACAATGTCTAAGACTCGAGTGTTTTAGGCAAGAAAATTTAGTTAAATTTAGTTGGGACAAAAGTTCCCACTAAAAACTTGTCATCAACCACGTTAGTGGATATTATGTATCGATAATATAATTACAAAAGTGACTATACTAAAATATTATTTAAATTTATTATTACTTTAACCTTTATTTCATCTTTAAAATTTAAAATTAAAATAACTTTCCTTTGAGTCTACTTGTAAATTTGACACCCTATATAGGGTTTTAGTACAATCTGTAAATAGATGGTCCTCGACATAACACATTGCCTCATGGCTGGTGGAGACAACTTTTTTTCTTGATAACTGGATAAACTTATTCATATATAAACAACATAGAGAAAAGTATCAAATTGGTGAATTATTAACGTTCAACACTGTTGTGGTACAATATTATTTAAAAATGCTACATGTACATCATTTATCAACTCCATGATATTATATGTGGCTCTGTAAAGGGCAAACATTTTCTTCCTAATTTCGCCCAAAAAATAAAATATACATTTCATTAATTTAATTTAAAAACAACTTATGAATATTAAATTAATAGGATTTAATAAACATTTTTATTCGATGTTTATTTAATAATATTATATGTTGTTCTTAACAAAAAAAAGAGTATGGTTCTTGAAAGGATAATATTCTAGCAAAGCTAATCTTAATCTTATGAAAATTAATCATTGAATTATTGGTGAAGGTCAAGAGAAGATTCAAACTGCAAAAAACTTTTAACGCTTAAGTGAATGAAAACTAAAAAATATAAGTAAAAGTGACTAAAAAAATTGAATGTATATTCCTTGTAGGATTGATTGATATGTATTTATTGACTTTTTAGTCTAGGTTAAAATATTTTAAAATATATTTAAAATAAATAAGAGATATAATTTATTATTAAAATGTTAAGTATAGAGTATGAATTGATTTTGTATTTATCGTCTGAATATGAACAATCATATATGATAATTTCATATGCTTTATCAAAGGCTTTTTATAGAGATTACATGTGATAACATGCGTCATATGTAACCTTAAGTATGACACATGAATTTCTAAAAACACTTTTAGAGATTTGTTTTCACAAAGACTATCGAGTATTAGTTATAAATAAATAATATGCAATGAATATAAATAAAGAAAATAGAGTTCTACATTGAATTTTATATTTGATTCATCTGTTAGAAAATTATGTTCAATTCTTGACCAGTTAGTCAAGTTCTACTAAGCAAACTCAAGTTACAAAGTATAAGATGAATATTATTTGAACTCAACCACTCTTGACTACTAAAATTCAAGTCTCATTTGTCACTCAACCACTCTTGGTTGAAAACCTCGAGTATTTTTTTAAATACAAACACTTTTGACTAAAACTTAAGTATTCTTTGAACCTCAATTACTCCTAGCTAAAAACCCTAATTATTCTTTGAAATGCAACCACGCCTGGCTAAAACCTTAGTATTCTTTGGACTTAAGGCTCTCCTGGCTAAAAAAACCTCAAATATTCTTTAGAATCTAACCACTCCTAGGTAAATCTAAGTATTTTTTAAACATCGACAACTTCTGGCTAAAATCCTCAAGTATTCTTTGGAATCCAATCACTCTTAACTAAAGTCTGAGTATTCTTTGAAACTCAACCACTTTTGGCTAAAACTAAAACATGTTTACAAAGAAAATTATCTAATAGATCACTAAGTTTGTTTCACTAGAAAAAGGGGTAGCGTCTTATGATATGTACAAAGGTTGTCACTCTTCTAGATCACTATATGAACACAACAATGTTCTTTCTCATAACTACAAGGTTTTGAAGCTTAAGATCTTATGCACTTTCTTTTAACAAGACTTTTGTTGTGGTCGTCAAACCTCCTTTTTCAAAAAGATCTTACACGCACACAAATATATATATTTTCGTTGTAATAAGATTTTCGTTGTGGTTGAACATTTTTTGTAACAATTATAAGGTCTTTAGAGATAATCTTCTTTCTTCTATCATCTGTCTAATGGTAAGATGCATTAAATGTGTTCCCAACATCATTGAATGCTTATGTCATCTTTAAGCAACATCTTGAATAATTGGGGTGACTAGTTAGACTTAGGTTAGAGACGGTACATAACAACTAGTCTTTCTAAGGTTGACAAAAGAAGCATCAAGATGCTTCTTGGCATGAAGTAGCTTTATGTATGTCTTTCAAAAGATATTTGATGTTGACATGAGCTTTTGAGATCTTCTTGTGAGATGAAGACATTCTTTTCAAATACAAATAAGCCTATAAGATATACAAGAAGAATGTTAGCCTAAAAATTGTGCTCATATCGTTTGATTAAGACTTTCGCTTCTAACATATAAAACACTTGTGTCTTACATGATCTGGCTTAATACGAAACTTGCATATGACAAATAAAGCATAATTAGTTTTAAACTATATTTTTAACTACTTAATCAAAACATTATGAGGTCAATTTATTTTTATTCTAACAAGTAAGATATATTGGCTTCAGTAGCGATATGATTACATAAATTAGAACATCAGATCAACTAAAAAAAGAATTATGCATTAAGTATAAAGTAGGTGTATAAATTATTGCTTTCAAATAATAAGTTCTATTTTCTGATGAACATATTTAATTTAAATATAAATCTTCCAGAAAAATGTCATATGTAACTAAAAATTTCAATATCTTGTAACAATGTTCTAATAAAGATTAATCGACAAAAGGTGTTATGAAAAATACCTTCATCTAATTGAAAATGCAACAATTGTTTAATAAGATACCATCATGAATACATTTATATAGTTGAAAATACAATAGTATAACTACTAATATAGTTTGTTATATATGTATAGAAAAGTTTACACTTTCTCTCTAATAAATTAATTAAACTAAATAGATACAATTCTCATGTTTCATCTTAAATCCATGCTTGTAAATAATAAATTATTCATACCTAATAATACATAAGTTGTGTGTGCCTGATTGTCAATTAGCACCAAACACCAAACCAGTTCTCTCATAACAGTATATATAGAGGATTACCTTCATACTCTCGTCACATGCTATTACTTCTTCCTCTAAAGACTAATTAGTTTTTAAATATAAAGATTATTAAAATGATTTTTATTTCTTCTAATAAAAATGTATTAATTTCAAAACTTTATAATCACATGTAACGAATATTTCAAAATATTTTAAAACTCTTGTGAATAAAAAGATCTTGTGATGATTTGTGTAAACCTTAACAGTATAAAGCATGAGGGTAAAGATTTAGTGTAACAAGATCATGTTTCATTGATTTGTTTAGAAGAGGAAGCTTAGAATTTAGTAAAGTAAGGTGATGGAAAGAAAAGGCATAATTGGAAGCCAACCCACCAACCTAACAAAATGAATCAGAATAGTAGAGGAGGCAACACCAACCATAATAATAAAAAAGTAATAATAATAATGATAATAAACAATAAATAAAAGGAAAAAGACAGAGACATATGATTTGGATGATGCAGTGACAGGAACACGTCAGAAACCTGTGAGAAAAGTAAGGGGCAGAGGCAAATTGCAACAGCAAGAACGCAAAGGAAGCGCAAGTTGGACAAATTGGTAATTTGGGCCGCCAGAGCATGAAGGAAAGAGAAAGAGAAAGAAAAAGAAAAGAAAGAAATGTTTGATACGCGTCTCTATGAGGCCCATATTCCATTGCCATTACCGACCTCACAACTCATCACAACACCTTCAAATCCCCCTCGCCTCTCTCTCGCCCCTCTTCGCAACCCTTTCTCCTTTCTCTCTCTTTCCCTTTTCAAACACTAAAACCTAACTAACTCCCTTTTCTTCTTCTTCTTGCCTTTCTCCATGGCTCAGAAAACCGAGAACGAAGAAACCGAGTTCAAGGTTCCCGAAACTATTACTCTCTGCGTTAACAACTGCGGGGTCATCGGTAATCCCGCCACCAACAACATGTGCCAGAACTGCTTCACCGCCTTCACCGCTTCCACCGCCACAACCTCATCCGCCGCCGCTTCCGGAATCTCTTCTCCCTCCGCTAGATCCGTTGCGTCCGCGCGTCCTCAGAAGAGATCCTTCCCCGAGGAGCCTTCTTCGGCTGCAGATCCTCCTTCTTCGGACCAGAACACGCCGTCCGAGGCCAAGCGCGTCGTCAACCGCTGCTCCGGTTGCCGGCGGAAGGTCGGCCTCACCGGCTTCCGATGCCGGTGCGGCGACCTCTTCTGCGCGGAGCATCGGTATTCCGATCGCCACGACTGCAGTTACGACTACAAAGCCGCCGGTAGAGAAGCCATCGCCAGGGAGAATCCGGTGGTCAGAGCCGCGAAGATTGTTAAAGTCTGAAGAAAAAACAAAACAAGAAAGAGAAACCTCAAACGGAAACTCGTTCGTTGACCGGTTCGGTCATGGTTTTCGCTTTTCTCAGATTATATATATAGAGAAGCAAAAGAAAGTAGCTGATGACAGAGAGAGTGTGTGAGATTTAGAGAGATTGTTGTTGAAAAGATGAAGAAGAATTTATCTGAATTTCTCTTGTGTTCGATCAATCTCAGATCGTTTCATTTTTATTTTTTTTTCCTCTTATTTTTACACTTGTTTTCTTCCTTATTTGATCTTAGAATGATAAATTATTGTGATTTACCATAGTTGTTTCCATTAGCTCGTGGATCTGTTACTTGCTTGATTTCAGACAGAAGATTATTGATTTTGCATCATTCATGTCGGTACGAAGTTGTTTTAGCATAAATCAGCGAAGTAAATTTTGAGATTGTTTAATTAGAAATTAATTAAGAACTGAAATCTTTTCGTGATTAAGATTAAACTCGTGATTTTGACGACCCAAAATTTTGAACTGAACCTAATTAGGTTCTGGAAAGCGTTGAATTTTCTTGTGAGGTGGGCGATGATGATCTTTCTGAGAAATGAGACACGGCGTGGTGGAGTAATTCGGTGGTGTTCGTGGGGATATTGTGGTAATTTCGAGCACTTTGAAAATGGAATTTTCGGTAACAGCGATAATTGAAAGTGGGGTGGGGTCCACGTGATTTGACGTGTGACGATATATTGGGTTGTGAGATAACGAGTTTGGGTGCGATATATCGCGGTTTTTTCTTTTACGAAAGTGACTGGTGCCTTATGTGACCCAATAGATTATCGCCAGGTGTTTGCTGAATAAAGATATGTGACGTATGACACAGACAATTTTTTTATATTTTTTTCGAAGGAATAATTTTATTTAATAAAACGAATCTTGAATTTTCTTTTTCTTTTTTCTCTGGAGGGAGTATATTTATTTCGGATAAGGGGTTAGCGAATTGCCTTATTAGGTTCTGTATCCTCTAAGATATTCTGATTTTCTTATTTTTTTTAGAATTTTCGAATTAGGCTTATTTGACCTAGAAAAAGAGATATTTAACTGTATATAGATGAAAAGGGATTATAAAAGAATATAAGTGACTTGGTTCATTTATACATCATTATAGGAATATAATTTTTTTATTTAATAATTTCTTCTTTATTAAGAAAAGACATTTTTTAATTAAATAATTTTATCTTTTAATATAAAAAATAAATTTTTTCATTTAAGAAAATATGAAATGATATAATTACTCTTGACAAATATAAAATTCTTAATTTCTTTATTTGAAACAACTAAATAATATATTTTTTAAATTTTTAAATATTTTTTATAATTATATATTTTTGAAAACTATTATTTAAATTGAAAAATAGAATACACAACTGTATGAGCACATGCGTTTCTGCTCGTCAATATAATAATAATAATATTCGTAAAACTAGTGTGTTTGTTTGAATAATAGTTAAAGCACCATCATCTTGTAATAAACCATACATATCATGAATGATTTATAACAGTAAAATAGAAAAGTTTGGCAAAGGGGTATCATTGTTACACAATAAGTTTATGAATAATTACATAGGAAAAATGAGCAAGTAAGACATTGTAGTGAAAACATTTTGAAAGCACAAAACAACTCAAATAAAATAACCAAGATTTACAATAAAAGAATGAACACCACGAATTCTTAGTGGAATAATAATTTTAATCCATTATATGGTGTCGAAAATTGATTAGGTTTTTATGTTTAAGATCTATATTGGAATTTGAAAACATTGTCCGCTCAAATATTGAAGAATGGTGATTTGGATAGAGTATAATATAAAATGTTTAGAAGAACATTAGCTATAACAACTTTGGATTGGTTCAATATCTAGAATTTTTGAATTTTTTTTTTAAATTATTGTTACCCAAAGTGAAATTAAGAAAGTTGTACCCAAAGATAAAAATTTTGTTCGATATTAAACAACTTCAAAGAACTTTTAAAAGAATACCACATATGTTATTGCAATGACCGGTTAGCTCTAGCAACATCAATACCTTCAGTGTTGACTCTTTGGCTGTTTTTCAAAGTCGCTCCTTAGTGTTCCGAATGCTCCAAATTCCACCATCCCGGAAGGGGGTCCTGCAGGCACTCCGACGCTCAAGTCAATTTAGGATTAGAGTGCGCAGGAATATAAATCAGAATTTAGAAGTACCTTGCTTAAGGTGATTGAGCTTATATTTATAGGTGTAGTAGTGGGCTTAATGAGTTTGGGCCTATTCTGTTGTATTTCGTTATTCTGTTATGATTCTATAACAGAATTAGTTATGAGATATCCCGCCGTTATTATAATCTAGTTGTGCCTTGGTCAATTGTATAGTAAATAGGCCCCCCAAGTCCTCAAGGGCGAGTAACGACCGAAGAGGATTTAGTATTGAGTATTTGCGTGTGTCCCGTTTTCTGAGTGTGATGTGACAACTCCCTTCATCTAAATTGTTAAAAGTTGTAATAATACACCTTACGGTATGTGGGTGTGAAATTTAAAAGCCGAGACGCCGATATAAACGGATAAGCTGATAGAAGCTGATAGAAGCTGAGATAAGCTAATAGAAGCTGAGATAAGCTGATAGAAGTTGAGATAAGCTAGATAAGCTAAGATAAGCTGAGATAAGCTGAGATAAGATGGGGTAAGCTGAGATAAGCTGATAGAAGCTGAATAAGTTGAATAAGCTGATGAGCCAGCTGTGGAGCTTATAAGCCAGCTGCATGAGGCTCTGATGAGCTGAGAATGAGGCTCTAATGAGCTGAGAATGAGGCTCTGATGAGCTGAGAAGCTGAGATGTTTATACACCTCTCGGTGTGGCGCTGAGATGTTTATAGACCTCTCGGTGTGGCGCATAGATGTTTATACACCTCTTGGTGTAATGATCGCGGATGGAGGTCTCATGGTAAGCCAAGAGTACCTGAAGTTGGAGCCACCTTTCGGTCGGCCATAATGATCGCGAATGGAGGTCTCATGGTAAGCCAAGAGTACATGAAGCTGGAGCCACCTTTCGGTCGGTCGTAATGATCGCGAATGGAGGTCTCATGGCAAGCCAAGAGTACCTGGAGCTGGAGCCACCTTTCGGTCGGCCATAATGATCGCGAATGGAGGTCTCATGATAAGCCAAGAGTACCTGAAGCTGGAGCCACCTTTCGGTCGGCCGTAATGATCGCGAATGGAGGTCTCATGGTAAGCCAAGAGTACCTGAAGCTGGAGCCACCTTTCGATCGGCCGTAATGATCGCGAATGGAGGTCTCATGGTAAGCCAAGAGTACCTGAAGGTGGAGCCACCTTTCAGTCGGCCGTAATGATCGCGGATTGTGAGGTCTCATGGTGAGATGTGTGACGTTGCCCATCGATCCCTGTGAAAACCAAATTAAGAGGAGACTGTAGAGACTAAATGTGTTATCTGAAAATAATAACAAATAATGACAAAGTAAAAAGTTGAAACGAGATAAGTCATATTAGAGAAATTATCTTAGTATTATCTCCATACTGAATGACGTCCTGAACATGTTGGATTCCAAACGAATGACGATGCAAATGGGAGTGAGAATGGCACATGTGTCATTGAGACGGGCTTAGTGCCACCGAAGCCACTTGCACCTGCGGGTTGTCTTTGGCTAAAGCACTGTATCATGGTCTTGAGTGGTTTCAATTGATTGCGGTCCGACTACTGAGCTTATAGGAGTATAGTTATTTATAACTGAAGTAGTAGATTGATCTGCAAATTTTGTAAAGCAACTTTGCCATTTGAGGGCAAATCCCGTCAATCTTTGTTTGCTTAGTAACTTAGCGTTGGTTGTAGGTTGTCATCCTGTTTCCATTCACAAACTCTTAAGCTCTCTCACATGCTTCTTTAACAACTGCGCTGCAGAGTTTGATTATCCTCCAACTCCTCCAACATTTCGATCCTCCCGGAACGAATCTGAGACTGCAAGCGAGACAATGTCTTCATGGATCAGATGGTATTGGTGGCTTGGCGTTTTACAACCAACCCTTCCACCAATAATTTCAACATGTGACATGCCAGCCAGGTCGGAGTGCCACTTAATGTTTCACGTGTCGCTTTGAATGAGTTAGGAGCTTCGATGATTGTATCCGGCTTCAACTTTGCTTGGAGGACATTCAGGTATAGTTGTTGATGCAAGGGTTGCACTATTTTCAGGCCTGTTGACGCAAGGGTTGCACTATTTTCAGACCTAAGCTTAGAAGTACTTTGGCCAATAGTTCACATTGGATTGCTTAGGAAACTTGAAATTGAAGAGCTCTTAGGTTGGTTGGATGATAGTGACCCTGAAGAAAGGGAACTGAAAGATTCCATTATGCACGGGCCAAGATCAAGACTACAAGAGTTCCTTGAAAGATTCCATTATCGGTACTTTTACAATGTCACAATTTGTGTTTTTGTTAAATGACTTCAAGCTAGCTTATTTTGAGGGTCATTAATACAAAGAAAAAAAATGTCACAGGTCAGATCTTGAATTATAACATATATTGAAGTCGAAGAAGTGATCACTAAGAAATAATTGAAGAAAAGAAAGAAAATTGTCATTACTCAGCAAGTAAACTTACTTATTAAAGGGATTCAAAGAATAATCAATTTTAAAAATGATATAGTTTGACCTAAGTGCAATTATAATTATTGATGTGATTATTTAGAAATTGAACTAACTCCCATCATTATGATGAGGAAGGAGCTACTGAAATATGTTAATACCAAAAGATGGATAAAATTACCAATTAGATCAAAGAAGCAATTTGGTGGAGAATGAACTTGATTGTGTGAGTTTTATTAAGTATATGGACATGACAAAACAATGTTTCACATTAATTGAAAAATTGAGAAGATTAAAAGAATGACATTTGATAATGTATGAGAGGTGAAAGACTGAAAGCAAAGATAGAAGAAAGGACAAACTCCCCCAATTGATCATAAACATACTAATACTTATATGTCAAAATTATTGTTTTGGATGACTAACATTTGATGGTTTTATAAGAAAAGTATCTATGAGTTTGACAAGAAAACGATAGACATGTTTGGTAATAAGTTTTTCCATAGAACAACATCTTAGGAGGATTTGCCCTGCCATTTCATTCTCTGATGATGACTTAGACAAAGTTATCTTTTTTGAGGGGTATCAGTTATTCTGTGGTGGAGGTTGAATGAGACAAGTCACAATCAAATCATGGTTCTTGGATTGTTATGCTCTTAAATAAAAAGAGTTGCATCCTAACTATCAATTATAACTTTTAACCTAATGGTAAACATTCTATCCAATAATTTATATAAATGCTAATGTCACAATTTCAATTATCAACAAGACAATTGTTAAAGGAGAGACTGTTGCTAATAGACATCAATTGTGTTGTGACAAAGGACATGTGGGTCAAATCAAAATTTGTGAAAAAAAATTATAAGAAATGATGGTTCAATTGTGATTTAATTAATTCTTAAAAACTTTTCTAAATTTATCATTTAATATAAAGTTATGAACATAATTTTGTTTGTAAAATAAACAAATTGAAAAACTTTCATCTAATGTGTCATATCAAATGTTTTCTGCCATGAATCATTTGATGATTAACAATCAGACTATGATTCTTTTATCTGACTAATAACATTTGGTGTGAACTTTAACTTGAGAATGTTTGATAAGAAAAATGAACTTGAAGAGACATATTTTTATAAACATTTTTCAATATATTTCTTTCGATTAAGCATAAAACATTTTTCTTCTATAAAACTTATAACAAATATGATCAGATAGTGGAGTTTGAATGTTTAATTTATTCTTAGCTCTTCAAGTCCAAAATATCAAATCAGATGCATATATACCACTCAACTAAATCACTTGATTAACATATATTCATGCTTATTTTAAAAAGTGATTAGATCACAATCTTAGCGTCTGACCAATCAATGTAAGTGTAGATTAAATACTTAGTTTAACATCATTTCGTAAAACATTTTAGTAAATTTTAACGCATTATCTTTCCTTCTTGGGTTAGTGCAGATGATGATACACATGTAATATAAAAAGAGATAATGAGAAAAGAATATACACACAACATTTCATATTGATTCGTCTATCTCACAGATTGCGTCTAGTTATTGGCAAACTTGCCAAGTTCAAATAGACACACTAATATTGTGAAGTACACATTGAGTGTTCTTTGGGCACGTAGCCACTCCTGACTAACCCCTTAAGTATTTCTTAACACAAGTCACTCCTAGATTAACTGAGTATTCTTGGAGTTCGTAACCACTCGTGACTAACCCTTTGAATATTCTTTTCTCTGTCACTCCTAGTTGAACTATTATTATTTACTCAAGCCACTCCTAGCTAACGCCAAGTATTCTTTGCTCAAGTCACTCATAACTAACCCTAAGTATTATTTACACCTAGCCACTCTTGGCTAGCCAAGTATTTTTTTTTTCAAATCAAAGTCACTCTTAGCTAACTTCTTCAAGGAGTATTGTTTACTTAAGTCACTTTTGGCTTAACCTGATTATTCTTTGCTAAGCAACTACTCTCTGGATAAGATATGGAGGTTTGGTATTTCAATGATTTATTGATTATTAGGTCTGGTGACTAGGGAAGATTGCGTTTGACGATGAATACAATGTTTAGGCTTTATCTCCTAGTTTAGATCATCCTACTCTCTAAGAAGGGTAACATCATGCATATAATGGTTAGACTCATTATCCTAGGCAGTTGGATAAACACTCTAAGTGTTTTCCATAAGGTTTCTTTGGATCTCCCTACTTCAATCTTCATTAAGCTTGATGATCTTTCTATGGAGCAATGAGGTGTGCTCTATCATCTTATCAACATTTTGGTATTGTGTAACATCTGCTCTATTAGCTTAGCGGAGTTCTCTTCATTTGAGTAACTTGTGACATCACATATCTTCTCCTCCGTATGTTTTTTTTGAATAAAATCCTTTTTATAGACTCTTGAAGAAACTAGTCCTTAAGTGATTGTTTATAGTTATTGAGTATTTTTTTCTTCTATGTATGTCCATTATACTTTGACGAATATAACCTTGATTTTTTTATTTTATTTTTCACAAAATCCTTAATAATTGACCATGCTTATTTTTTTAAATAATATAATTTTTTTATAATGATTAGCGTTCATATCATCGTAATAAATCTATCTTTTTAACTTCTTTACTTTATTCTTATTTAAATATAACTGTTTTCTATATTATTACTAATTATTCATTCTCTTGTGTTTCTTTCTTTCTTTTTTGTTCGTTGTTTAGTAATATTTGTAAAAGTTGTTCAAGACAATTTTATATTGAAAATTTTATTTTATGGATTGATGAATTTGTTTGGCCTAGATTTTCGACCCAGGCCAGAGGATTAAAGCAAGTAAAATAACTCTAATCCAATCACTAACCTAGCCTATAAAATAGATTGAACCAAACGCGAGAAACAATGACTTAAATTTAAGTGGATTAATTTTGGTTGGTTTGTTTAGTCTACATCTTAAATGGGATTACTTTAAAAACAATAATTACAATTTAAAAAAGAAATCAATATAATATTTTTTTATTCAAATATATACATATGTTATAATTTATATATTAAATCATTAAGTATAAAAGGTGAAAATAATTTTATTTGTGTGACTTAAATTAAAAAATAATTTAGAAGAATAAATATTATTTTTAAACCAGATCAAAATAATCTGTTAACTTGATATAAGGTCAAGTCAAGAGAGACAGTCCCATTTTACCAGTTTCACGAAGGATATTTAAACTAGAAAAACATAGAAGGTCGATTGAAACCAGAAAAAAGATAGAAAGTCGAACAAAAATTAAGGTGTGAACTTAATTCCCGAGCTTCAAACCAAAAGGAGTGAAAAACGTTGAAAAGGGGGTCACCCAAATATGGAAATTATATATAATAAATATAAACAACGCTTAAATTTTTGTAGTTTTTTATTTGATTCTGAAATTAGTATCTGTAAACTTACAATTTTTTTTTAAAAGTAATTAATGAAAACCCTCTTGTTTCAGTTTTATAGATGAAAAATAAATAAAATTTTAGTCGTCTTTTGTAGAAATTATTAAGCTTAGCAAGGGGAAAGTTGTTTTTTCTTTTTCTAATTTAACATCGTTCTATCTTTAAGGATTTAAAACCACCTAAAAATTGTTCAGAGCTTTTGTTTCTGTAAAATTAATATATACAAAAATAAAACTTCTTAATCTTGTTATCGTTATAAACAGTGTATATAAAGTAATGATTAAAAAGAAAATAGTATAGAAAACTATAAATGATTGTGTTAAAAGTGAAGAACATTGACAAGTTGGGCTACAATTTGCAGTTGCAACTATCCTGTCCCATGGCAGATAAAAGTTACAACTCACCTCGTAAAGGATGAAACATTTTGATAAAGAAATGATCACAGAATATCACTGTCCAAAGACTGTGGTTGGTGGTTGATGATGTGAATTACAGAGTGTCAAATGCAACCCACATGATTTAGTGGGTAAATCAATAGTATGAGTTATAAATACCTAAGATAATTTTGATTTAGTCTTTAATGGTTCAAAAAATATGATGACATACAGTTGCATTCATTATTGACTTTTATAAAATTATGTTCTTGTTGAAATGATTCTTTAAAAATAATTTTGATGGTAAATTAGATATACTGATATGTATTTTGTACATGTTTAAAATTAAATCATAATTTTTCTTGTTGAAACATTAAATTCACGTCATCTCGTGTATCTAAAAAATAATATTGGAGTATGTATAAAGGTTTTCTTTAAATATTGGTTTAATTTCATATGATAATGTTCAAAATGAGTAATTTCCTTTTAATTTTATAAATAATAAATAGTATTAATTTTGACACGATTTTAGATTATATTATATTGAATTAATTTCTTTTTTATTTTATAAATAATAAATCGTATTAGTATGATATGATTTTAGATTATATTACATTGCACCTGATAATACAATGAGTTCAAAATACATTATACTAAAATTGTATCATTTTAATAAAACTTTAATTTTAATATAATATGTTTTAAATTGAAGTTTAATCATCCTGATACAACTTGACTGTAATATAAAAAAAATTAAAACTATATTAATTTGACATGACTTATCTATTTATAAAATAGAAAAAAAAAACTATCCATTTTATACATAACAATGAAAAGTTGCATCAGATTTGAAAAAATACCCTATATAAATGTACATTGTTGAATCCTTAAAAAAAAATCAGTTCATTCTCAAATTTTCTGTCTATGTATCACTTTCAAACATGTTTAGATTGGTTTAGTCTTATTTTGATCATTTTCAATAAATAAAAGAAAAATCAAATCAAATATATTTTTTTAAAACTTAAGTTATATTCTTAAATTTAAATTTTAAGTATAAGAATTGAATATATAAATAAATATAAATTATAATACATATATTGTTTTAAAAAATAATATTAAATTGACGTTTTTAAATATAATTCTTATTTTATAGAGCGATTTTACTATGAATGGATTTAGTGTAAACCTATTTGAATCACTGATAAAATAGGTCAAAAAAAATTGTTTAATTCATTTAAAAAGTAAGTTTTTTTATTTTAATCTAAACACTTTTTTTATGAAGTTTTTGAATCATCATCGTTATAACTATAACTTGCTATTTGGCTATAATCATTATATGTTATCCTTTCTAATTAAATTAATGTTTATTTAATTATATACAAAATCTAACAACTTAAATTTAACAAATTACATAGAGATTATAAAACTTTTACTAATAATAATCCTTACATTGCTAGACATAACTGTAACTATTTATTTAATTTTGGTATATTAGTTTATACAATGCCTGATTATATATTGTTAAATCATGAATGACATTTCTACTAACATTTTTTAAAATATTAATATGGTAAAAGGATTTTACTATTTAAAGTAACTAAAATTTAAAAGTTATATGAATCTTATGTACAAGATATATTTCGTGTTTAATAAAACTTGTTTTTAAAAAACTATCATTTTGGCAATTAGTCAAAAGAATTAAAAAAAAAAAAGGTATTATTTCTCTACATTTAAGTTATGTACACAGTGGAATTATTTTCATAGACCAAATTTAATAAGGTTTAATGGGAAAAGAAGCATATTCAAGTTTTGTATTATTTTTTCATGATGGAAAATATATCCTTTTTTAATAGCGTTTAAACCAGAACTAATGTTTCACATAAAGAGTTAGCTAGATTGAATTAATTTTTTTTTGAAAAATTCTTTGAATAATTTTTTTCCTTTAAAATGATAAATTGAGGTAGACCATTTTTTCTAAAGAAATTTAATTTATGGGAAGAAAAAGAGGCACATTAAAAGTGGTTTTGTGACTTTAGGTAAATATATGAAATGAAGGACACCCACTTGGGGGAGGTATTCTGTTTTGTCCTTTCATTGCAATCAAAGGTCACCCACCAATCAAATTAAAAACAATAAAGGGTACCCCACGAAAAGGGTGCCTAGATTGCAACACAAGAATAAGACGTGGAGTGTATTGCAAAACACTAAAAATACCAAAATACGACGTATGCAAGAATATGCAAATACGTAGCACGCAATTTTTTTCTTTTTTCTTTATTAATCATACAATTAAATACTTATGCGATAATTGCAGGTAATATATATGCATTCTATTATAGGATTTTTCATTAATAAATTATTGAATTAAATGGCTATTTTTCAATAAACTATTATCATAGTAGCACTCATAATACAAATTTTTGTACGAAACTAAATACTAGAATAAGTTATCAAGTTTATCAAATTTTTCAATACCAGCTATTTATTATCTTGACTCCATCCAGTTTAAAACATGTTACTTCCTTCCAAAACAACTTTCACTTCATTAACTTTTGAGTGAATGAATCATTTTTTCAGTCTAATGTTGGCATAAAAGCCTTCACTAGAAGTATATAAGCACCTGATATCTAAATGAAGATTCTAACCCTTGTTTCTTAAGAAATTTTTGAAAAGTAAGTACAACTAGTTGATGTTAAAATAGTGGTGAGTAATCAACCTTTTGTCCTTTCATTTTGTACAACACCCTCACATCTAGATCAGAAATTCATTCATCCCTTCAAATACGTTGCTCTTGATTAAACTGGAACAATACCTTTATTTTTTTTACAATTTTTTTTTATTCTCTTTGGGTTAGACAAGGAGGCAACCATAAACACTAGGGCAAAGGAAATAAAGAGAAGCTTTCATAAATGAGTATTAAAAATGATAGCATAGGACCATATGACTCACATACCTCCCTTATATACATGCTAAACTAATAAAAACTCATCATCCCTAGTAATTGTAACGCTTGAGAGTCATAAATGACGCCATTTCATGTATATAATCATTATTCACAAAGAAATATTATGAAAATAATTTACATAATAGATTATACTCCAGCCTAATTAATTTACCTTGTGTAGAAAAACAAAATAAACATGAAAACTAACAAATTTAATTGATTATTAATTATGCTAATAAATTATTTACAAGTTAAAACCCATACATAATCAATTATTAGTGTCCTAGTCAATTAAATGTAAGTTGTGGTATTTCATCTCAAACTAATAATGGATTAATCACTTATTATAAGTGATTATTTACTAATGATAAATATGATCTTTAGTCTTAATAGATAGAACTGTTAGCAAAACAGAAAATATGTTATGGCACACATAGAGATACACAACTTATTGACTACATGAATCATACCCACATAAGGTATTAACGTCACTTTTAATCCAAAACCTTAAGACAATAATTTTGTGAGTCTTTTTTTTTTTATGTTGCTTAACTTTTTCATTTCTATTCCATGTAGGGCTTAGGCTCACATTTGAATTCATAACAATCTACCTCTCAAGTGAGAGTTGCTTCCACATTGCTACATCCCCACAAACGAAAATTTTTAAATATGATGAACACCTCACAAACAACCCTTACCTGTATCACCATTCACACACATAACGGGACAGGCTTGCCTGAAACGTTCAAGAAGACTTTCGATACAGGAATACTTGTTTGAACCGGTCATCAAGACGAACCATTGACTCTAATACCACTTGTTGAGTAAATTGAGGGAGAAACACCGAGGAGATCTCACAATAATGAGATATGAGTCAAATCCACATAACAAATTAATGTCACCTTCAACCCAAATCTTAAGTCAATAAATTTGTGAGTCTTTTCTTATATATTACTCAACTTTCTTATTTCTACTCAATATATATATATATATATATATATATATATATATATATATATATATATATATATAAAAATAATTTTTTTTATATATATATATATATATATATATATATATATATATATATATATATATATATTAAAATAATTTTTTACATATACAAATATGATTAAGGAAAACTAATAGAACTTTTTACATATTATTAGGTTTAGAAAAGAGATTCCATAAACCTTTTCAAAAGGACATTTATAAATACATGACTTTAACAACTAGAGAATAATAGAACAATGATTTCTTGACTACTAAATAAACTTAAAATTCAAGTAAAAAAAGGTTTTTGACACCTAACTTATTACGTTGGATCCTTTTGTCATTTTCCTTAGTAATTTAGGCAAATCTCGCACTTGAAATACCATAATTTTTCATGAACCATGTATCCACTTTTCATGGAATAGAAAATAGTCACAACGGTTAAGTTGGATGGTTTTTTGAAATTGAAATTTTTTTACAAGTCTTTTATTTCTTTTTTTGTGATTCAAGAAGAGCTTCCTGGTTTGATTTTCCTAGACCTGCCAATTTGTACTAGCATTACAAAAAATTGTGTATGTAGTGATAAGTTTAGTATGCCAATGAATGTTCTAAAAGAATTTGTTGGAGTTGTACCCTTGATCAACAGATTCCAAGTGAGATAATTATATTTTAATTTATATATTTATATAATTTCTTAAAAAGTTTATATGTTCCTTGCTAGTTTTGTGTCTCCATGATTTGTTTAACTATTACATGAACTACTGATGGTTTGTACTTTTTTGCTTTGGTAATCATGTTTATATTCTTGTTTATCATAGGTGGATGGAGTTTTAAAATTGATTCAAAAGCAAATTTAATATGGTGGGAGAATGGATTTTTTTTTTTCTAAAAGATCTGGAGGTCCTCAAGTTCGAGAAAAAAATTACATTATATACATGTTGAGTTTCCAAAAGGTAATCAAAATCAAATCAAATAACAGTTTTTCGAAATATGTATGGTATGAAAAGAAAAAACTCTAATTTTTTTGCAGGATCCAATTCCGATTGCTCAATTTAAATGTTGATTAGTAAGTCGGGTTACAAAATTATTCCAATATAGAAATTGATCAATCAGATCAAGTAACTCTTATAATTTTAGATGAATGGGTTGAGCCGTAGAGAAATTGTCGAAGTAAAATTTGAAACGACCAGAACGAGGTGAGCTTTTTGTTCAAATATCAAAGCAAAAAAGAAATAACCCTGAGGAGGTAACTCCACAGTATCCATTAAACATACATTTACTTCTCCGTCACTTTAATTAGCGTTGTTTCTAAAAAATATTACTTTTTCTTCTATTGAGTTTTACACGGGTTAAAAAGCAATTGATGTAGAAAGAAGTTGATTACATCAATTTCCCCACAACTAATGTAACAAACCACTTTCTAAATTGATATCCCTCTTCTTGACCATACAATATCATATACAATGTTCACTAGACTTGTTAGATTGAGACTAATAAAAAATAAATCTTATGCATTATCTAATATAAATATAACATAATTATTTTTTTATTTTTTATTATAAAAAGATAATTTTTTTTATTTTTGTTTTATACTAATTTCTTTGTTGATAAAAGAAAAAACTAACTCGTTTATTAAGACTTAGAGCCTGTTTGTATCCGACGATCCACTGTGCATGAGGAACTAAATGCGCAGAAAGGATAAATTTTAATAAATAAAATATTAATTGATTATAAAAATCGAGGAGGAGAAGAGCGAAATTTCTTTCTCAGCAAAGAGGGAAGATTTAAGAAGAAATTATACGGTAAATAATAAAATAATAATAAATTTAATTAAATTATAAAATAATAATAAATTTAATTAAATTATAAAATAATAATAATATAATAAATTAGAAATTAGTAATACTAATTTTATAAAATAATAATAATATAAAATGATTATTAATAATATTAATATATAAAAAACAGAAAATATTAAAATATTAAAAATAATAATTATAATGATAAAATTTATAAAATCATAAATAATAATTATAATAATAAAAATAATAATATTATATTACAATATTTTTTATTATATTTTATTTTTAATTATAATAATAAGTTTGTAATTTTATAATTTATATATTAAAATATTAAATTATTTATTATATCTATCACATTACTCACAAACTTTTTTTCTCAAATCTTACTATATTTCTCTTAATCTGAACAACTAAACTTTCTACACACTTTTATCTTAAATTAACTCAAATCTATTTTCTCAAATTTACTTCCTTATTCAAAGACACTCTTATTGTTAAGAAGTATAAGATCATGAATGCAATTCAAGAATAACATATATACCATATCACAAATTCTCTCTAAAAATTTGCATGTCTAATAAGTGGTTTTCACACGTTTCTCTCAATTTATCTTAGAAAGATTATTTTTTTCAACTTTTAAAATTATATGGTAATATATTTTTTTGGTAATTACAATTTGGATTTTGTGACGTGTGTCAACAATATTCTTTTTGCATGATTTAAAAAAAGCATATATTTTATCATTTTAGAAATGTTAATAAGACCCTTGTAATTTTTTTTTTTAAAAAAGACTTTACAGTCTGTTATTAATCAAATTCTTATCTTACTTTTAAATTAAGAGAATCATTATGTCAGAAATAAAACCTACCAACATTTATGATTTTCAATAATTTCCATATCATACTTCTAAATCCAAAGAATCATTAATTTGTGTTCTTTCTGAAAGAAAAAAAAAAAACTTACATAATGAAACAATTATCATATAGTCAATAATTTTTTAGAAAAATCTTAAAATTAATAAACAATAAAAATCCTATAGCCTTATTATAGTCCATAGTACTTAATTTATTTGGATGAGTGATAAATGAATTCGTAATTAAGAATAAGAAAAACAATGATTAATTAAATCAAATTTAATTAGCTAGTAACAACTATGCATACCTAACCTAATCCCAAGGGAGAGGGTAGTTTGCTCCAAAGCCAAGTCATGTATTTAATAATTTGGTCTATCAATGAAAAATAATGCATGTACAAAATTATGAAATTAATATTGTTGCTAATGAATCCCACAATCCTTAAGACAAAGATAACCACTTTGGTAGAATATAATCCAAATTATCAACTAATCTGACATGTAGATGAAAACTAATATTTTTTTTTCAAGAAAATATAATGACCATAATACACAAAAATCATTTCAATCAATTTCGTCCTGATTATGAGTCATAGATAATAATTCATACTTATTAAGAAAGTTAGTTAATAGCAATAAATATACTTTTATTTATAATTTTTTTCCTAAAATAATTGATTATAGAGAGAATACTAGTACTGTAGAAGATATTCAAACAATAATAATGACATTCATAAGCCCACTATATTTATTCATATTAATGATAAATAAGATTAAGTGAAGAATGTAATTAAGATATAAGATAGGAAATAATATAAACAGTATCTAGTTAGTATCGAGCAATAATGACAATAACTAATGTGACAACTATGGGGCATTATATATTTCTCGAAAATGAAGTTTTAATATCCTTTAATTTTTTTAAAAATAACTTGGTATAAATCAATAACAAAAAATACATTTCTTGATAAATATAGAATTGAGATTAAATTATATAAAAATTATGTGTACAATTTCTTAAAACGTCTGTTAAAATATTTCGAAATGAAAACAGTTTTACCAATTATAAAATATAATTTAAAATATTATTAATAATATTGTATTTATATGAGAACATCTTTGTACTATTTTTGGGATCAAATTTCAACTTCTACCGCTTGATAACCTTAAAATGCTTTGCACTTAAGACTCAAGGATCATGTATCTTAACCCTACATATGTTTGTTTGTAGGGTACATAAAGTCAGACTAATATCAAAATAATCTCCAAGGAAGACGTCTTTAACAAAGGTGTTAAATTTAGACTTAATTTTAAAATAATTTCCCATAGGAGCATATTGATGTGACATGGAAAGTCTTATAATTCATAATTAATCATAATTAAGTTATATATGACCTCGATTGCTAAGAATAAAATTTATTTCAATAATTAAATTATTTTTTTAAGTTGTAAAACATTGAAGTTAATATAAAAAAAATTTGAAAAATGGAAGTTAATTACTATTCAAGTAAAATTTACAAAATATAGTGTGAGTTACTTAGAAATAGTATCAGATGACAAAATTCATTTAAAAATAAAAGAAGATTTCTTATAACTTTATTAAAATCCCTATATCATTTCATAGATATTATGAAAATACTAGCAATTATCCAAGAAGATTCTAGTTACTTCAACTACTAAGCTAAGTTAATAATATATAACTAAAAAATTTAATATATATATATATATATATATATATATATATATATATATATATATATATATATATATATATATATTTATTCTAGAGTTAGCAATATGTTAAATTATAGCATTCAATATTAACGTGTTTCTTTGAAATTTTATCTTAAACTTTCTTTTCTTTTATTTCCTTAATTTTATCATTTTATATTTATTACATAAAGATATTATTTTAATGATGATTCAAATCCATATTTTTTATTTGTTTGATTTTCTTTATCTTCATATTCATGGATCATTGACTAATGAAATCGATGAATAACTTATTTAAAAGAAATATTATTTATATTTAAATATGAGAACAAAATCTAATCTAATAATATAGTATGATTTTTTAATCAAAATAAGATAAATCTTCTCACAAATTATCATAATAGATAAAAGAAATTAATTACGAATTTGGATAAGTTTTATGTGAGAGGTATGACTTCAAACAAAAGATGCCTAGCTTATGATAAACAACTTCAATTTTTGAAAAAATTAACACGGAAATCATACTTATAGATCACAATTACAGTTTAACAAAAAATATAATTGAAATCATCTCACTTGAAGACGACTTTAATTAATAAAATCGTGTTTAACATGTATAACATCTATATAATTTTTTTATGCTGAAGTCGTGCTCTACATGTACAAATTGTCCCACCTATTCATTACTATCTTCATTCTGCAAACACATTCATACATAACACATATTATTTTTCTCTCATCATGTCTCACTCTCACACTCTCACTGACGTTAATCGTCATTGTCTCTCTCTCCACCTTTTACAAAATATTTAGCACATTGCACACTAGACAATCTAGCTTTAAACAAGCATATTAGATTGTCTAGTGTAAACAAACAAACTATACCGTCTAGTGTAAATAAACACACTAGACTGTCTAGTGTAAACAAACACACTAGATAGTCCAATCTAAACGATAAAACTAGATAGTCTAGTGCATACAAACACACTAGTTGGTCTAGTCTAAGCAAACATGCTAGACAGTTTAGTCTAGTGGGGTTGTCTAATAGGTCATGAGACTGTTTAATGGATTGTATACCATCTAGAAACACAACTGATCATGAGATTGTTTAGTTTGTTTGTTTACACTAGACAATCTAGTATGTTTAAAAACACTAGATTATCTAATATGTTTAAACACACTAAACAGTCTAGAGTAAAAAAATAGACTAGACCATCTAGTGTGTTTAAACAGATTAGACTATCTAGTGTGTTTAAACAGACTAGACTATCTAGTGTAAACAAATAGACTAGAAAGTCTAAGAATCATTTGTGCTCTTAGATGGTCTACGACCCATTAGATGGTCTCGTAACCAGAACATCATATGTGAAATCTATGTGTTTATGTTTTAATGATAACAAAAACTAACTAAGTGGTTTATTTGTTCTAACAATGATTAGTACAACTGCAATATATAGTAGTCCCTTTAAGCTTCTACAACTTATTTGTGTTATACGGTCTGATAAATGTGTTGAACTCATAAACAAATTTGCTTAAAATAGCTCATTGTGAAAAACGACAACTTACAAATATGTATATCAAATTAAAGCATCTTCATTCAGAGGCAAATTATATTTGAAAATAAACCACTTTTATCTACATCTTTTCGTAGAGTAAAATGATATTAACAGTGCATTATCAGAAAACAAATATATCTTCATTATTTCTTTTCAGATTATCTTGCTTAAACAAATTTTAATTAACTATGATATGTTGAAAATATTTCTAATAAAAAATAAGTAATTTATTGAAGATTTCATATACTTTATTTGCTCCTGTTATTTCTTATTTTTTTATATTCATATTTCCTTAGCATATTTATTCGAATTAAGTCTTTCAAATGTCTTTCTAACATATTACATGTATCTCTAATCGTCTTTAAACAAAAACAATTAAGTAAATTGAAAATCTAATGCATTCTTTTAAAATCACACATTATCTTAAACGATGAGATTTCTTTGAAAATTAATTCAATCAAGTATCAGAGACAAATTCAAAAACATATATGAAGGGATTGAAGGTGAATAACAAAAAAGAGGAGCAAGCTAAGCCATTCCAGTGATCTTGATAAAAGTACGACAATTACAATGAGCGTCTAATCTATAGACCATCTAGTCTATATGTTTAACACTAGACCATCTAGTCTATTTATTTACACTAGACCATCTTGTTTGTTTGTTTATAATAGATGTTCTAGTTTGTTTGTTTAACATTAGACGGTCTAGTCTGTTTGTTTAACACTATGATCGTCTAATGTGGAATGAGTGTTGAATATTTTGTAGAAGGTGGAGAGAGACTCTGGTGGTGAACGTCATTCAAAGTGAGACTTGATTGAAGAAAAATAATATGTAATAGTGTGAACATATGAGAAATGGTGCATGCAAAGTGTGACTTCAGTGTAAAAATATTATATAAAAGTCATGCATGTTGAATACTTCACTAATTAAAGTCATCTCCAAATTAGACGATTTCAATTGCATTTTTAGTAAAACTAATGTCATCATAACTCTCACACACAATTTGCACAATTTACCCAAAAATGTAATTAAAATGTTTTTAACTATTCCAATAATTTATGAAAAAAATTACATTATTTTAGAGCAAAAGCTACATAGTATTATATATATATATATATATATATATATATATATATATATATATATATATATATATATATATATATAATTATTTAGTGTTTTATTATGTCACTTTACATTGTTCAACTATTAATTCATCTATCTAATGTATCATTTACCAAATAATTTTACTTGATCATTCATCTATCCGAGTATTAAGACATTATCACACGAAACTTGTAAATGAGTTTTGCCTGATTCTTCAAATTTTCTTCAACAGGCAAACAAAACATCTCACCCTGGAATTGGTGTTAAAATTGGTTGTGTATGGTGCTCCAATAGAAATTTCTGAAAGGTTTGCCTTGTACTGATCAAGACCACACGTATGCACAAGATTTGCATGAGAGTAGCATGTTTGGGTTGTTCCATGCAAAAATCTTGGGTCCCAAGTTACATCCACTAAAACCTGTGACGTTCCAACACTTGTTTCCTCCTTTTCCTGAATGTTGTTCCTTTCTCTTTGAAACCTCTCTTCGGTCCCTTTCCATTTCATCATATCGTTGTGACCCTCTTCTTTCCTCTCTACTCCTTACTCTCAAATCTTCACCCTCTGTCTCCTGTTGCAGGGTCATTCATGCCCGAGTGGTCAAATCACTGGATTACAGAGATGGGTTTATCGGTGATCAATTAGTTTCATGTTATCTTCACAAGGGGTCCATCCCAGATGCACAGAAGCTGTTTGATGAAATGCCCCACAAGGATTCTGTCTCTTGGAACTCTTTGGTTTCTGGATTTTCTAAAAGAGGAGAGCTTGGTACTTGCCTGAGTGTGTTTTCTAGAATGAGGTCTGAAATGGCACTGGAATTGAATGAGCTTACAGTAATATCTGTTATCTCGGCTTGTGCTTCTGCTAAAGCCCGAGATGAGGGCAACTATCTTCATTGTTGTGCAGTGAAATTGGGTATGGAGTTGGAGGTGAAAGTTGTTAATGCTCTTATTAACATGTATGGAAAGTTTGGCTGCGTTGACTCTGCTTTCAAGCTGTTTTGGGCAATGCCGGAGCAGAATATGGTGTCATGGAATTCAATGGTGGCTGTTTGGACACAAAATGGAATCCCTAATGAAGCTGTTAACTATTTTAATATGATGAGGGTAAATGGTCTTTTTCCCGATGAAGCCACAATGGTGAGCTTGCTTCAAGCCTGTGAAAATTTACATTTGGGAAGATTGGTAGAGACCATGCATGGTGTGATCTTCACCTGTGGTCTTAATGAAAATATAACAATTGCGACTACCCTTTTGAACTTGTATTCAAAGTTAGGGAATTTGAGTGTTTCTCTCAAGGTCTTTGCAGAGATAAGGAAGCCTGATAAAGTGGCATTTACTGCAATGCTTGCAGGGTATGCCATGCATGGGCGGGGGAAAGAAGCAATAGAATTCTTTGAAAGGTCTGTAAGGGAAGGTGTGGAGCCTGACCATGTTACTTTTACTCATTTGTTAAGTGCTTGTAGTCATTCAGGGCTTGTCCGGGAAGGAAAGTACTACTTCCAAATCATGTCTGAGGTTTACAAAGTTCAAGCCCAATTGGATCATTATTCATGTATGGTTGATCTTCTTGGTCGGTATGGTCTACTCAATGATGCTCATCAGCTGATAAAGAATATGACATTAGAGCCAAATTCTGGAGTTTGGGGTGCTCTTCTCGGTGCTTGTAGGGTTCATCGTAACATCAATATTGGGAAGGAAGCTGCAGAGAATTTGATTGCATTAAATCCTTCAGACCCTAGAAACTATATCATGCTTTCCAACATTTATTCTGCTGCAGGTCTGTGGAGTGATGCATCAAAAGTGAGGGCTTTAATGAAGACTAAAGTTCTTACCAGAAACCCTGGATACAGCTTTATTGAGCATGGGAATAAAATTCACCGTTTTGTGGTAGATGATTACTCTCACCCTGATTCAGACAAAATACACAAGAAGCTGGAGGAGACTATGAGAAGAATTCAAGAAATTGGTTTTGTATCTGAAACTGAATCCATTCTACACGATGTTGATGTAGAGGTGAAAACAGATATGATTAACAAACATAGTGAGAAGATAGCACTTGCATATGGACTTTTGGTTTGTAATGCTCATAAACCATTAGTTATAATAAAAAATCTCAGAATATGCCGAGATTGCCATAACACTGCAAAATTTGTCTCACTGATAGAGAAGCGTACCATCATTATCCGAGATTCAAAGAGATTTCACCACTTTTCAGATGGATTATGCTCTTGTAGCGATTATTGGTAGTGATCGCTGAAGGAGTTTGGCATTTCAGGAATGTATTGTCATTGATCGGAACTCATAATAGCCTATACGGTAATAAGCTTGGTAACCCTCTATTAAGGAAGCATAACTCCATGGGCATGTTCATATTCAATTCTTCCTTCTAACCAAAACTTACCGCTATACGCATGCTGCTTACCCACTACTACTCGAGAAACCAACTTAAAAGTTTTTAAATCAAATTCATTTTCTATCTGGTAAATTATAAATTAAAAAAACTTTAATGAATCAGTATGTTCCCTTAGTTTTTTTCTCTTTATTTATTTCTCTATAACTGTTTCCTGACCTGCTTTTTATACATTTTTATTTTTTCTTCTATTTATTGTAGACTAACGGAGAGGAAGTATACTATTTAAGAGCGCCAACTTTGCCAAAGATTTGAGGTTTCCTTTTCATGTATTCTTTCTCTACTGCTAAGAAATAAAAGGCTCGTGGTGACAAAATGTAAGACATATGACAAACTTCTAAGTAGTGTGAATGACAAAAGAAAGATTTCTTTGGACGATACAAAGAAGTTTTAGTAGTTAATGTAACAAACCGCTATATAGTTTGAAGTTAAAATAAAGAAACTATTTAGAAAAGTGGAGAAGCCAGTTTATACCACTCTGTATTGACTACTAGAGAAATTTGATGAAGTATTAACTTCAGATATATTGTTTTAATCAGACATTTCCGCATAAGGATAGGATTACTTATCAGTTTTAATAAGAAGCATACTCGTTATTTTATTGATACCAACCAGCTTCCTCAACCATGGAATTAATTTAGAGCTGGCATGCAGGATGAACTATGTATGAGACATAATCTGTAGGATAGTCTTTATCTGGAACTTTTCTACTTGCCTCAATTTATGCTAACAGATATACATTCATTTATTATCAGATCTTACTTAAATTTAAAAATACAAGCCTCATTTATATGAAGGTCCAAACAAAGTGGGAAGGCCCCTTCTGCTGGTTTAGCCTACTGAACTGAACTTGTTACTGCTTGGAGAACAATAACTTCTTGAATACTCCTGATAAGGGCTTTTCTGCTGGTCCATGGTTGTGAAGCTTGTAAGTTATGCAGAATAGATCCTCTCATGTCATGTGAGATTTTCATGACAAGTACATTTAAGAGATAGAAGATACAATGTCACGTGATCTTGTTTAAGATTTTTGTATTTATCTTTCTCCTTAATCTTCACGTGACTTTGTCATGTAAAAGTCCCGCATGAGAGGATTTATTCCCTTTGTTAGGCAAGGTAATTGTTCTGTCTATTGTTGACAAATCAGCAATACTGAACAAGCAGAAAAAAATTGACACATGGTGGTAATTGGATAATTTAGAGGGGGACACTCGTCCATGAATTGATAACAATGTCAACTCATTAAGGCAAAAATTTCTAGTCATTGATCATTGTTCTAGACAAAAGTTATGACAAACTTGAAACCATTCAACGTTTGGTCACTGTGTTAATGGTTTAGACGTTTATTTATAAACTTAAAAACAGTTAACATTCACCCTTTTAGGAGTAGTAGGTTTAAGTGTCAAGACATGTAAATTTGTGGGGTTGGGACAAATATTTTTCCTAGTAATTTTGCATAATGTGAGAGAAGCAGTGGAAGCACAAGCAGAAAGTTTATCATTTTCAGTTTAGAACAATGGATTATCAACAAACAGAATATCCATCTTTCAATTATATGGCAACGCATATAATTTGCATCTAAGAAGAAATTTGGCAACACATACTCCATACATACGCAAAGCTCATTGCATCACAGCAATCAAGTTCGAATAGCATTCTATATGGGATATTGAGAGTTTTCTCTTGGATTCTTCATAGAAATTTTCTCATTTATGGAGGCCTGATCACTCTTGTGACATCTTAAACACTTTGAATTGTCTTCTATACTCGAGTTGAAGTGATCACTAAACCTGATTTATGGGTTTGTAGGTTCTAAACTTTGAACTGATTCATATCAAGTGGCTATGTTTTTTTTGCAGTAAATGACAATATTGTGTTTCTTTAATTTTGAATGTATTTCCTTTTGCAACATGCTCCCTCAACTGTTTAATGTAGAATATGTGTAAGCAGATTTTGGGTTCATGTTTTTAATTTTTTTGATAGAGTATCCCTTAATTGGGGGCAATTTCCAAAAAAAAAAATTGTAAAAAAAGCATTTACATTAGTCACTTACAATTTTAAAGCAACCGACATAATTTATAGAAAAAGAAATTTATACCAACAAAATCAATGTTAAATAAGAAAGAAGCAAGAGCTTCATGAAAGAAAAAGTAGAGAATCAGAGTTGTGTAGAGAAATTTAGGGTGGTTCTATTTATAGACCAAGTCATAATCTTTAAGTTAATTTCATTTCTAAAAAAATGTTTCGATGATTATCTTTTTTATTTTTATTTTTCTTTATTTGATGAATTGAATGTTTATCTAACTCTCATTAGACTCTTAATACATCCTTGTGGGACGAAATATCTAACCTTCCTCCCTAAAATGTTATTATTATACGATTATTATAATCATAATGATAATTGTAATTATATTATTATTATTATTAAGAGATAAATTATCATTTTATATTTTCGAGTTTCCCTTTTCAAAACATTATTAAAATTTGTAATTAAAAATTATTAAATTTTTTGTTTCAATAGTATAAATCAAAACTTTTACATTTCCTTTGATTTTTTATAGAAATCATCTAAAAAATGATTACTATTATAAAATTGAAATTATGGCTGTTCAATGTAAAACTACTTGTTTACGTAGTTCAATAAAAATATCAATTGCGCTATAACAGTATTGAGTGCTTCTTTATTGGTGCAGATTGATTGTGCATGGTGTGATTTTCCTTTGAATGGACTAATGGGTGGGAAATTATGTCTATGTTTTTTTTGTGCTGATGTTATGGTACGTCAGCAGGGAACCGTTGCTTGAATAACCAAATAAACAAATCTAATTTGTGCCAGAACAGTGAATTCTATGGTGGAACGTCATTTAAGAGATGCACCGGGTATCACCATTCTAATCCACTAGATATATTAGTAAAATATTCAATGAATAAGATTAAAACACATGATAATTTAGTACTGAATAAAAAATAATTATATATATGAAACAAAAATTTAAGGATAAATCATCACGTTTTGAAAGTGTGTGATATTATCACTTCAATCCTTAAAAGTAATATAATTATTAAACTCATCTAAATAAGTAGTGCATCAATATTTATATGATATGTTTGACACATATACATGTCATGTTCTTATGACATAAATAAACTAAATTTTAATTTGTTTTTATTGTAACAAAGTGTATTGTTAACTTTGATTTGTTAGATATGTACAAAAGTTGATGATTCAAACAAAAATATTCATGTTTACTTTAAGTATGTTTTGGATGAAAAACTATGATTTATTAGTGATGTTCCTAATAATAAAGATGTTAATGTAATTTACAAAGTTGTTAAACTTAATAATGATAATAAAGTTGATGATCCTGGTCAATATGATAAAGATAATATAATTTGAAGAATTTTATGAGAATAAAATAAATATATAACATCTCAAAAATATTATGATGATTTGAATATAAAAATTGATATGATTCATCTTAATTTATTCAATAATAATATGTATATTCTATATTTATTGTTGGTATACAATTTGAGTTTATCCATGGGAGATAAAAATGAATTTTGTTAACTTAATAATGTATGTGGAACTTGTTACAAACTACAATATAAAAAAATTATAAGAAAATAATTAAAATAAGGTGAAAATCAAGGGAGTATGACAAATTTATTATGTATGGAATGAAGTCTGAAACTTTTGTTCTAAAAAGGAGGATTTGAATAAAGTTTAAAATTGTCTTAAAAGATTTTCATAAGTGTAAAAACATGTGTAATAGAAAGAAATAGTTTCGTGATCATGAGAAGTCTCGAAATGAAGAATTGAAACACACATTTCCCTGCATCTAACATTTAGATACTGTTACAATCACCCTTCTCTCGCTAACTCTCCAAGCTGCCCAATCAATGTGTAACATCTCTTTGTCTTGTGTTCGTTGCATTGATGGAAATCACACCAAGAATTTAGATAAGGCTCTAAAGGACGATTCAAATTTTTTGGATGTGCAACATTTTGGCTACCACCTCATCGATCATGATTCTTCAACGATGTGTTTTAGTTCTTCAATGATGTGTTTTAGGCTGCTACAACAAGTCTATTCTCTCCCTTTTTCCTTCACTAGCTTTTTTGTTTCTATGCTACATAGGGCACGTATCGTCGAACTCCCAGCTTATCCTGAAATAATTTGTCTTCCTCCTTTGCTATCTAACTGTGACGATTCTCCTTGTACACTCGTTTTTGTTGCCTTTCCTCTACTCTTTGACTTCTCATAGTCTCCTCAACCTCAATGTGTGTAACGACTTGATTCCGTATCTTCGCCATAGACGTGGCTTTATTCCGAATCAAAGATTCATTGAAAGGATTTGTCCTTAACCCCTTTATGAAAGCATCAATATACATTTCTTCATTGGTAGGAGTTATACATACAAAAAGCTTCTAAAAATGGTTGAGGTAATCTCTAAACAACTCGCTTCCTTGTTGCTTCAAGTTAAACAAATTTGTACATGAGGTAGAGCAACCTTATTAGCAAAAAATTGCTCCATAAACATGTGTGAAAAAGTTTGAAACAAATCAATAGTTCCTTCAAGAATTTTGCTGAGCAATTGCAAAGCAACCCTTGTTAACGTTCCTACAAACATCTTGCACCTTACTACATCTAATCCACCATAAATGTTTTCGTCTTACCTTTTTTCTCCCTCTCTTTCCTTTTTTAATCCCTCCCCCCTCTCCTTTTTTCTTTCCTATTTTATGTATCTACCTTGTTTCCACTCTCAATTCTCTTTGTTCTAGCTCACTTTTCCATTTCTTTTCAGCTATTATAGTACTTTTAACATTGTTAATACCTTAGAAAAACCCTTAATTAATTGGACATTACAGTTTTGATGATTTACTTTCCCTTTAACAGGTTTAACACGATTTTCATTTAACTCAACTTAATCTAAATATGTGAATTTCTTCTCATGAGTCCAAAGACGACAATTCATTTCTTTCGATCCAAAAACATCAATTTTTTTCTCTCTATCCAAAAAACTCAATATGCTTTCTCTCGGTCCAAAGACGTCAATTCCTTTCTCTCATCCCAAAACGTGAATTCCTTTCTTTCGATCTAAAGACATCAATTTTTTTCTCTTGACCAAAAACATCAAATATATTTAGAAGAATTTAGTCTTGTCCACATTAAATTTGTCATGAAAGGATTCATATTGAATTAATAAATTAAAATTCTATATTTAACTAAAAAAGTGAAGAAAATGTTTAATAACCATGATTAATATGTAATAACATGCTACTCATAATGGTAACTTATAATGGTTATGCGGCTCATAAATAGAATTGAAGTAATTCATAGAAAGTTTTTATTTCTATTATTACATTTTGATGGAAGAGTCAAATGATAAAGGAACACTAACATTTTGACTTTATGAAGTACCTTAAGAGAATGCTAAGCCCTCCATTTCTTTTCTTTGAATGTACTAAGAGACTCCTGATTTTGTTTCTTTTGAATGTAATAATAATGAATTGATTTTTGCATTGGAAGTGCAGGACAAATTCACATGCAGAGAGGGCCACTTGGAATGTGAATGCCAGAGCAAGGATGGGGGAGGGTCCCCACCTTCATTTTTGCTAGATAATGGTTGGACCAAATTCATGTCATATCTTTGGTAGAGTAAAGGCATGTGTATATTATTTGTATAGTGGGTGCAATGGTACATTCTCTTTTTAAGACCATTCATTTGTTCTTTCATTATTATGCATGTTACACTGATTTCAATGGCATAAAAGGCTTGCCTTGTAGTAGTTAATGCCATATGCAAGGGATAAGAGCAGCACCATGTGCTCCCCAAGTGGTGGTTGAGCACATTATTAATGGTGTCACATTTGGGTATTCAAATCTCCATCTTCATGGATCTACCATGCCAAACTAATCACAATTTTAACAATAAACTTAGGAAACAGTAATGAAATCATTTTTATGTGTGACTATATATAGAAAATTAAAGAGCAAACTTTGGAACAGTAATGAAATCATTATCAATATCTTTTACATTATGTAACACAGAAGCTGGCATGCAAAACAAGAACAATTTTTAAATGAGCTTTACCTTTTCATGAAAACATGAATAATTCCTTCCTTGAAACCCTTGTTCTGTAGTGCACGTGATCTCAAAGTGTGTCATCATCACTTCTTTTTTTTTTTTTTTTTTTTTTGTCACTTTCATTTTTCTCACTACAACATTATATTACACGACTTAAAACAAACAGCAAAAAAAAATTACTATTACACTAAAATTCACACTTGGCTTCCTCATTTCATTCAGGGTAAATCATAATCGAATCGGGTCGGGTACTTATTCGGGTCACCCAAATAACTAGCAAGTCTTCAAGGGGTTCCCACACAAACAATCGTTGAACCCAAACGACGACGCTTCTAGGTGATCAAAGGGTTCCCCGACAGGAATGGACCCGCACAAATGGTTATGACTAAGATCCAAATGCCCAATATATTTGGCGGATGCCAAGGATTCGGGAACCCGACCCTTTAAATTGTTGTAAGACAAATCCAGAGCCATGAAATACGAGTGTGACCCGAAAACATCGGGTATGGACCCTTCAAACCCGTTTCGGCTAAGGTTCAAAATACCCATTCCCCCGTTACTCAACAAACTCTCGGGTATTAAACCCTTGAAAGAATTACTATCCAGATTAAGCACGGAGAGAACCGGCATTTTGCCAAGCTCAAACGGAACCGAACCGGTCAAGTGGTTCGCGGACAGGTCCAAGTCCGCGAGCCGGTAAATCTTGGAAATTGAAACCGGTATTGAACCGGTTAACTGGTTCCGGTTCAGCAACGCTCGGCTCAGCATTGCAAGGTCTCCGAAATTCTTGGGAATCTCGCCGGTGAGAAGGTTGTTGCTGAGGTCAAGGTGTTTCAGTGAGGTGAGTTGGGTGATGGAAGGTGGAATTTTCCCGGTGAGGGTGTTGTCGGCGAGGTTGAGCACGGTGAGGCGGTTCAGTCTGCCGATGTCGGCGGGGATCTCGCCGGAGAGTTTGTTTCCGATGAGGTCAAGGATGCGGAGGGAGGAGAGGGCGGTGACGCAGGCGGGGATCTCCCCGGCGATGTCCTTCCAGTCGGCGACGACTAGGGTGGTGATGGTGTCGATGCCGCAAATTGCTGGCGAGAGTTTTCCGGTCATGTAGCCGGAGCGGCCGGCTTTCTCGAAGATTGGGTCCTCTGACTCGCCTCGGAGGTTGACGTCGGTGACGCGGCCGGTGGCGGCGTCGCAGCTGACGCCGTACCAGTTGAGGCAGCAGTTGGAGCCCGTCCACGAGTTGAAGAGGCCGAGGTAGGGCTCGTTCAGCGCCTGCCGGAAGCCGAGAAGCGCCTTCCTGTCCGACAGCGAGCAACCGCTGACGGCGGCGACTGCGGCGGCGATAATTGCCACTGCTAATAGGAGGAACGAGTGGCGAGCCATTGAGTGTGTTTTAGCTGAGTGTGTTTGAATGAGGTTTGTTATATATAGATGATGAGTGACCAAATTGCCCCTGGTGTAGTGCTGTTATTACGTCGGTAGTGTTGGTATCAAACTTCCACTGCAATGCACATGAAACTTATATTCCTAACATTTTTCACTTTCATAAAAAAATCTCATTTTTTACAAAACATTATCCCATTACTCTTCTTCCAAGTACATCGGAGGGTTGCATACCACAAAGCATATTATTTCCTCTTCTTGATAGGTGGCTGCCATGCATGAACTAGGATATTTTTTTCAAAAACAATTCAATTTTTCTGCCTATTCGTGATAAATGTTTTTCAGATTTTATCCAACTCGTGAGAACTTTTTTCAGATTTTATCCACCTTGTGAAAACTGAAAAAAAAAAAATATAAACTAGTATTTTCTTTTCATCACTACAACACTTCAAATTGAACAATCTAATTCTTTTTTTTTTTTTCTAAGATTGTCTTTAGTTTTTTTAATCTACACTATAGAAAAAACACATACTACAACACGATAAAATGTAACTGATATAAACAAAAACATATTGACATTTTTGAAATTATGTGAAGAGATATTACATCAGTTACTGATGTACCGATGTAATATATCTCATTCTGCATTGGTTGACACTTCTAGCCGATGTAGAAAAGACTGAAAAAGTAAAAATTCAAAATTTGGTCTTGCACTAAACCTATTATATTGGTTACGAGCCTCAACCGATGTAATAGGTACTAGATACTACAATCGATGTAGAAAATGTCTATTAGATCGATTCTCGCTACAAGCGATGTAATATGCTCTAACGTGTGAAAGAAGAGCGCGTGGATTTATTAATCTAATATTTTGCTTTCATTATTTGTGTTTTCCTTGCAATGCCGCTAAGTTTCTCTAATGTCTTCTTTGTGTTTTCACTCCCAATCACGCTCATTTGGTTAGTTCCTTTATTGCCTTCATCTACTTTTTGTAGCATTTTTTGACATAGGTGATTTGCTAACTTTTTTACATTGCAAGTTTGTAAGGATGATTTACACTTGATATGCGAGCCTTTCTCTACTGTGAATCCTTGGTTTGACACCCCTTGTCGCTTCTCTTTGCAAGAGGTTAGTAATTTTGTAAAATTATTAAAAATATTTAGAAAATTATTTTTGACCCAAATTTTTTTATCAACAACTTGATTTAGTATATATTTAATAGTAGAGTTCTTACATTGTATAGATTTATCATAGATTTTGGGTTTTAAAAATTTAGGACGAAAAAACTTCAAACGAACATAACTTTTGATAGAGAACTCAAATTGAGATGTTCCAAAATGAAATTTTCTTGAAATGGTGTAATGAACTTTGTGGGCAATGGATGGAGGGGATTCGAAATCTAACATTTTTCCAAAATTCCATCATTTACTATTTGTTTTTTATTTTTTTAGTATTTTTGATATCTTTTTTTATATTTTACCTATCTATACTCGTCAAAAAATTCTGAAAATTTTTGTAATGTTTCATTGTATGAATTAGAGATTTTATCAAAGAATTATGAAAAATTTTGAATTTTTTTAAAGTAAAGATATTACATCGGTTGGGAGCCACAACCGATGTAATAGGGTAGATACTACATTGGTTGTGGCTCCGAATGATGTAATAGGATATATATTACATCGATTGCAACCAATGTAGTATCTCCTCCTGAGCGCTCTTAGAATTGGTATTTTACGTCGGTGATTTATTTATCAACCGATGTAATTTGTGCATATACTACATCAGTTATAGAACCGATGTAGAACGTTCAAGACTTTCTACATCGCCTGCATCTACATCGATTCTGAAATCGATGTAGAATATCCTCTAGAACCGATATATAAAGAGTTTTTTCTACTAGTATTATTTGTAAAACATCTTCAAATAAGGATTATTAACTTAGGTGGAACATTAAAGTTTCCAAAACTTAACCCAAATATCATCTTAGCATTATTATGCAATTTTTAATATGCAAGACGTTAAACTAGGTTGGGTAGAAGAAAAAGAGTAAAAAATATTTTTTAATATGCAGATATTAAACTTATTTATTGAAGAATAAGAACAAGTATCATAAGATATTTTTTCTTTACAAAAGATTTTTACTTTTTTTATTTTATACCCTTTGGACTTCTTATGTGTAAAAATTAATTATTGTATTTCTAAATATAAATAATAATAGTTAAATCTAACTTAATTGGTCGTTCTCAAGCTGAAGAAGATAATATAAGAAAGAGTCTAAGAAAAAAAATGCAATAAGAAAATAAGACATAGTCTCGTCAAACCCCCAATTAAAGCTTCTAATTCTTGACTAAGAAGAAGTTTTGGAAAAGCAAGGAAAACATGCTATTAAGATGGCAAGCATAAATCAAGCATGAGAATCATCTCTTCAAAATTTTGACAACTAAAGACCTTTCTAGATTTATTTTTTAATTTTGAATTTCAATTTTTCTTTCCTTTTCTTCTGTGAATTTTCAACCAACACTTGGAGAGTTGATGAAAACCCTTTTGAAGGTAGCAGAAAATTCCAATTAAACTTCAACCTTTCCTCAAGTTTCTAAAAAAGAAACTTAAGAAAAGTGCTCACTTCCAAGGACTGTTTCTTAGTAGTGAATCTAGGAAAAAATTACTCCCAAGTTAAGTGATTTTAAAAGAACAAGAAGACAAGTAACATGCATAGTCAAATTTAAGTTCAATTTCAAAATGAGTACAAAAGTAGGAGTAGGCTTTTATTTATAGGCTTAAGAGCTCTTAATAGTTATTAGTCTAACAAATGTGGGACTAAAATGTTCAGAGTACAGTTGCACTTGTAATTTATGCACATACACATATTTCAAGTCTCATATTGCTCAAATCTTGCATGTTCCAAGTGTTTATAAACTCCACAACCCCTTGATGTGTGCATAGTCATGTAGGCTATGGTTGACTCCATTTTGGCCCAAAACTTAGCCCACCTAAACTTATATTTTTTTTATACAAAGGAAAAATTACTCCTATACAAAGATTCTACTCAAAGACTTTACAAAAGACAAGGAAGACTCTAATAATGTACCTTCCATAAAAAAAAGAGTCTTTTTGCAGCCCGTCTTCCTCGTTTATTCTTCTATTCATGGCCCTTCTGAGTGGCTCTATATGTGGTCTTCTAAGTGGTCCTCTATCAAGAGTTCTTGATCTAAGATTTCCATTTCATTTTAGGTGTATTTAAGGGTCATTTTTGCAAATTGATTTCAAATGGCTCGAGCTATAAATAGTCACCACCTCCTTTTGTAAATCACTTTTGGCATATATGAGATATTGAATTTATGAGACATGTGGGAGTGATCTCATAATGAGTTTTATCGTAAGTCCCTAGGAGTCAAGTAGTGATTTGATATGGATTTTATACGAAGATGAAGAAATATGGTCCATCTTTAGGTGATACTCAACACTTCTCCATTTTTTCCCTTTTATTACTCATTGTTAATTTCATTTGTTATTTTCATTCCTCCAATTCCACCATTTTTTTTCCTTCTAATTTGATCATTGTCTTTTGTTAATCTTTCACCACTTTCATTATAGATTCTATTACCATCTACTTACATTCCATGATCTCAAACTCTTTTGGTTATTCTTCTTTTGCATTGAGGTAAGGTATATCCTGTGATAAGTTCTAATTAAGTAGTCTTCACCCACCCATTTATGTAACCAAAATCCAAAATTCAAAGTTAATCTTCACACCAGTTGAAGAAAAATTGAAGTTTACAAGAAATTAAATCCAATTTACTAGAAGAGTTTGATTATAACTCTTAAATATTTGACTGCAACAAGGTCAAATATTATATTTGGAGTAGGATTGCTTAGCAAATTCATAGAAGAGTCATATATATGTCATTTGCAAGGTGTTAAAAGAACTTTATGTTACATTAAATATACTTTCACCAAAGGAGTGTTTTATACCAGTAATAGCAAAGTAAAACTTATTGGCTATATCAATAGTGATTGAGTTGGAGATGTAGATACAAGGGAAAACATATAATAATATGTATTTCATCTTGACAGTGTTGCAATATCATAGTATTCAAAGAAACAATCAGTTGTTACACTTTCAACAGTTAAAGCATAACACATTGTAATGATTAGTTGTGCAACCCAAATAGTCTGACTAAGAAGAATTTTGAAAGTAATTCATTAGAAGCAAGATACTCCCACAGGGATATTAGTGACAACATGTCTGGAATACTTATGTAAAAATCTAGTATTTCATAAACAATCCAAATATATTAATATTCAATATCATAAGATTTGAGAGTTGATTGAGGAGAAGGAAACGAAAATCAAATATTATCCTACTGAAAAACAAGTTGTAAATATTTTCACCAAACCATTAAAAATCGAGTTATTTTACAAATTAAAGAAAATACATTATATGATAAGAGTTTAAACTTGATTGAGAAAATGATATATATTAATCTAGTTTTACTAAGTCTTTCCTATACTAAGTCACCTTATTTTTTCCTTATTGATGGGTTTCCTCTTTGTTTAAGATGTAGCCATATTTTTCTTATTTATTATAACTATTTTATGTATTTTATGAAGTCTATATAAGGCATTGTTATCCATTTCATAATAATACAAATTGAGTTATTGAATAATGTTAAGGGTTACAATGTTCCACACATGTGTGTGTGTGTGCGTGCGTGCTGAAAATTCGAGGGGAGAAACACTGGAGAAATCAAACAATAATGAGAATAGGGCCAACACACAAGCGAATGACACCACCTTCAACCTAAAACCTTAAGGCATTGAGTTTTTGTGGGTCTTCTTTCTTATATGTTGTTGAACTTTCTCATTCTACTCTATGTGGGACTTAGACTCACACTTGGATACCTAACAATCTCCCCCTCAAGTGAGAGTCCCTCTTCCACATTGATACACTCCCCCTCGAGGGGAAGCAAACGACCCCTTACTTGTACTGTCGTTCACACACTTATACGAGACACACTTGCCCGAAACCTCCGACAGGAAGACTTTTGATACAAGGTCAAACTGTACTCGCCCAAGCCGGAAACCATCGACTCTGATACCACTTGTTGGGGGAATCCGAGGAAGAAACACCGGAAGATCTCAAACAATGAGAACTGAGTCAAAACCCATACAAGGGAATGACACCACCTTCAACCCAAAACGTTAAGGCTTTGGGTTGAAGTTGATGTCATTCCTTTGTGTGTTGGCCCTGTTCTCATTATTGTTTGATCTCCCCGGTGTTTCTCCCCTCGAACTTTCAGCAAGTGGTATCCAAGTGTGAGTCTAAGTCCCACATTGAGTAAAAATGATAAAGTTGAGCAACATATAAAAAAGAAGACCCACAAACCCAATGCCTTAAGGTTTTGGGTTGAAGTTGGTGTCATTCCCTTGTGTGTTGTATGAAAGACTTAGGTGCTGCAAAGAAAATTCTTGGGATGGAAATTCACAGGGATAGAAACTCAAAGAAATTGTGGTTGGTTATGTTGAGAAGGTACTAGTCAGATTTGGGATGAACAGTACAGGTTCCTTATGTTAGTGTTGTTGGCTGCTTGATGTATGTGATGATATGTACACACCCTGATTTAGCTCATGATGTTAGTAAGTTAGTAAATACATATCTAAACCAGGTAGGCAACATTGGGAGGCAGTCAAATAGATTTTCAGGTACTTGAGAGGTACTGTGGGATATGGCATTATGTTTGGTAATCAGCAGGGTGATCCTTTGGTTGTTGGATATGTGGATTATGCAGGTGATTTGGATAATAAAAGGTTAACAACTGGGTATGTTTTTACTCTTAGTGTAGGACATGTATGTTGGAAGTCAACTATCTAGTCTATTGTTGCATTATCTACCACTGATGTTGAATACATGACAGTAGTTGAGGCTGCAAAAGAAGCTTGTGGCTTACTGGGTTATTAAATGAATTGGGTGTTCAACAAGATGGAGTTCAGTTGTTGCATTGTGATAGTCAGAGTGCTATTTATTTACCAAAGAACCAAATATATCATGCTAAAACAAGCATATTGATGTGAGGTTTCACAAGATCAAAGAGTTGATTGCATCCGGTGAGATACTGTTGCAAAAGATTAGTACTGCGGAGAATGCAGTTGACATGTTAACCAAGCCAGTTACCACAGACAAGTTCAAGCATTGCTTGGACTTGTTGAATGTTTATAGTTGCTAGAGAAGCATGGTAGTCCAACCCACTATATGTGTTTGATACTTCCAGATTGTATACCTTCTAAGGAAGCATATATTCGCCAAGGTGGAGATTTGTTAGGTATGACTCATAATACCAAATGAAAGAGAAATTATAGGCTTTGTGAGTTGGGCTAAGTGTGGGGATATTTTGATAATTGTATCATGTTTAGGGTTATTTATATAATCTTCTGTAATTGTAATCCTAATTTTTAGATCTTTCTAATAACAAAACACAGTCGTCACTCAAACTTTTCCAAAAATATAGACAAATTGTCGAACCTTATTAAATCTTGTCTTTTTTATTTTTTTTATTCTCATTCGTTTCTATATTTATAACGTAAGTTTTTTTGACAATATTTATGTGTATGTGAGTTTCTCAACAATACACTACGTAAGTCAAAAATAAATTTTGGAACTTCTTTTAACTTTTTATTTACATTTTTTCCTTAAAAAGTGACTAACTGGTAAAATGATACCTAAAGTGTAAACTTTTGAATGATATGGCCCTATCGTGAATTTTGTATGATTAAGGGTCTTATTTTAGCTTAGACAAGTCTGCATGCAACATGTGGTTTTGGTAAGAATTTAAAGTTTTTAAGTCTGCTGGTCGATATGTGGTTTTGGGACAGTGACCCCTAGTCGATAGGATGTCTGCTAGGGTTATTAGGATATGATTAGACTTGGCTTCGTTTTTCACCAAAAGTAAAGTATATATATATATATATATTAGGGTTTTAAGAGTAAAGGATACACTTTTCCAAAAATTTCAAGAACTGTTCTATGAAAGGATGTTTTAAAATTTATATATATTTTTTAAATAAAAATATTAATAAAATTTTATTAATATTCTTTTAAAAATATTAATTAATTAAATGATATTAAAATTACACTCTTTTATTATATTTAAGTGACACCGTCAAAATGATTTTAATAAATTTCAACCTATTATAAATAGATTAGAAAGTTAGGTAGAGTGTCATTTATATTCTTTAAATTTAACTATAATTTTATTTTCTATATCTTATAAAGTATGTAATTTTGATCTTTAATTTTTCATAATTTTAGAATTTTAACTTTTAATCATTCGTAATTTTATTTCTGAATTTTATATGTATTTTTAAAAAAATTAATTATTGCATGAATTTATTAAAAATTTAATTTTAAAATTATATTAAATTAATATCAAATTTCTCATAAAAAAAATTATATGCATCTCTTATTCAAATATCATAAGTCTTCCAATTTCATCATGTTATATCTAAAATAATAAAAATGTTATAGATAATTACTCTAAAAAATAAATAACGTTATATATAATCAAAAATTAAGATCAAAATTGTGTAAAAAAATCAAGGAACTAAAATTAGTGTCTTAACATCGTCAAATTAATTATGAATTAATTGTTCAAGGTCATCGTTACTAAGCTCAATGAACTTAACTCCGGGGGGTAAATTTTCTTTTTTTATTGGTTACAAGAGTTAAATAAGTTGAACTGAAAAGAAAATAGAGAGTTAAATAGGTCTAATTAAGGTAAAATCGTTTAATTCACGTAAAAAAAAATATACAGGGTAATTATTCTTAGTTATAAAAAAATATGGAGGCATAAATATTGTTTTAAGATAATGTTTTAAAATATCATTACGAGATATTTAAAGGCATAAACTTGATTGATGATATTTTATGTATTTTACATAAAGTGTTCCTCTAACCTTTTCCATTTAATAAATCAAACCATCGAGTCATGCTAAAAGTGTAACAACCAGTACTAATTTACTATACATACATTAAACTTTCACTAACACCTGACAAAGGTTTGCATAATCAAGTATTATAAAAAGTTATATTAAAAAAATTAATATATATATATATATATATATATATATATATATATATATATATATATATATATATATATATATAAAAAATATATAT
>Ga0209700_101304_pt1 | contig 51172 bp, 24 predicted proteins | sample SiratroredBW_FD_187528 | JGI IMG/M metagenome (GOLD analysis project Ga0209700, IMG submission 187528) | Root nodule microbial communities of legume samples collected from California, USA - Siratro red BW (SPAdes) (version 2) | ecosystem: Host-associated > Plants > Roots > Nodule | place: USA...
ATATGTAAAAGTCATAAAAGGCCATACCAAACAACTTTAAAATTATTAGTTTATTTGAAAAAAAAGGAAACAAATGATTGAAAAATACCTTAACTACAGATAAAATTACAATCTTATGATTTAAAAGTTGCAAATTTCAAAAGATTAGAATAGTGGAATACTTAAATAATATATTAGCATGCTTTTAGAAAAGTATTTAATTCCCTTTGAAGATAGTTTTGATTGATGCCTTTCATGATATATAAAGCTGGTGAAAAGGTGGTGATGGAATGAATCATATATGTTAGGATTGTTGGCTTGACCAAAGAATGGAACATATTCTTTGCATGTTTCTCTAGAACTATTATTGCACCATGTATTTCTAAACAAAGAAATATGTATGCATATGCTAATTTGCTAGCTTGGTGGTCTACGCATATAAAAAAAGTGATTCTTTTAAACTTTTAATACCCTAATTTTAGTCAAATATTTGTAATGAACTTTGTACAATATTAAGGGTTTATATATAATAATTTAAAGATTTGAATATGTTTAAATCTTTATAAAATGGTAAAAATAAATTAGTGATTTCAAAGTTTGAAGGATTCACAATCATACAAAGATGTTTTGGTGAAATTAAATCAAAATTAAAATAATTTGATTTTGCATTATTAAGAAAATAATAGTTTCATGTTTTCGAGGAATGAAAAAAAAGATGAAATTTATAAACCTAAAGCCTAAACAACTCATTTTATATAACTGATATATATTTAAATTTAATTTAAATAATAGAAAAAATAACAATGAATTAAATTTTAAAAGGATAAACTCGAAGAGAGAAAAAATTATTTATAATCTCTTGACCAAGTCATATTCAAAAGGAAGTAACAACGAGAGAAAGAAACAAAGGAATAAATTTAGTGACACTTCATCCACATTTAAAATAGAGAATGTTAAAGGGAAAAAATATATTTTGTAAAGTTGAAAAGAAAGGAAATATTTTTTAAGATCACGACGTAAGCATAGTTTTGTATTTATTTATTTATTTATTCGGTCGGTCGTAAACTAAGTGAAGCATGAGCTAAATTTGTATACTCGTGATATTTGAAAAAAAGTTACATGATTTCATCACTGAAAGAAAATAATCATGTTGATGCAAAATTTCTTCTCTTTTTTTGGGTGTCCTTTCTATTTTTTTTATCAACTAATATCTAATATTTCAAGCGGTCTAGTTTAAACTAGGGTAATACACCTTAGATGTGAATGGCTTGATTGATTCATTATTTAATATCAAATAATTGATTTACTGAAGATTATGATTAAACTTAAATAATTATTTATAAAAAATAATTTATTAAACAAGTAAATAAGATTTGTTTTTCTGAGAAAAAAAAACATAAAACTACTTATTTTTAAAATAAATTGTGAAAACGTGCAGATTATACGAGATAAAGGATGGTTGTGTATTAACTTTTTTAAAAAAATTTCCAAATATCATCATTTGATGAAAATACTGTTAAGAGATGACTTTTGTAATATCTAACACTTGATAAAATTCATTGAGCAAAACTTCACATAATATGACTGTAAAGAGTTGAAAGTAAAAAAAAAAAATTACATTTGATATTTATATATTGGTTTGTTTGTCAATTTAGATTACATTTAATTTTTTGGTCAATTTGATTAAATTTTATTAGATAGACTATCAATGTAAATACTGAGTATTCTTTATATCTCAATCACTTTTGATTAAGATATCAAATATGATTTTAAATGTAGTTACTCATGCTAAGACTAATCATTATTTAGAATGCAACCACTTTTAATTAAGACCAATTATTTTTTGTAATGCAGTCACTCCTAACTTAAGATGAAGTATTATATGAAACATAGTCCAATATTAATTATAATAATAACAATTATACAAAAAGTGATATGAAAGAATACATATTACTAAAAAAGACGTCTTATAACATATACAAGATGAAATTTACTTTTTCTAAATAGATAAAGAACACAAAAAACAAAAAACATTTTGTTGATAAGCTAAAGTTGCAATTTAAAATTTTATCTCTATACATCTATTTGAATACATCTTCTATATATAAAGGTTTCTAAGAGTCATTACAAAATACTTCTTTAACTGTTGTGACGCTAAGAGAAGGTATTCATCATATTATTTTTGTCCACATTCATGTGTAAAGCTTTTATCTAAAATGAGTAAAAGACATAATTGTACAAAGTTTGACTATTTATATAAAGCTGACATTTAGTCTTTTTTTCAAAAGTGTTGTTGGCATAAAGAGAATTAATGCATTCTTCAAGACATTTCTTGATGTAAATATAAGTTTTCATAATATCCTCGTATAAGATACAAACATTTTTTTAAACGAAGAATAAATATTTATAAATTATGAACATATTTATGTGAGATTTCAAAACACATATCTTATTATCCGTTTCAAACATAAACTTTTATATATATATATATATATATATATATATATATATATATATATATATATATATATATATATATAAAAGGTGTTTTTACATACATAATTGCATGTATGTAACTGTATGACAAAATAAAACATTATGTGTATTGTCATTAAACAAAACATTATATATATGATGATCAATATTTTTTAAAATTAAAAATCAATTTAAATAATTTAAAATAAGCTTTAAGAGAAATTTAACTGTCACAATTTTTTACGTATGTGAAAAGATCTCGTTTAAGCAAAAATATAAAAAAAATAACTTATTTGAGCAAAAATATTAAAAAAAAAATAAGAATTTCAAGACCATCAAAGACCTACCAATAATATATTAAAACATTTGAAACTAATTTAACTAAATAATAGTAAAACAAAATATCAATAGCTTAACCTCTATTATTATTATTATCAAGTTCATTTAACTCGATCTTCATTCAAAACACAATGAAGCATTCAATTTTATTGAATTCATGTTTAACACATAATACATCTTCAACATATTAAAATTTAATACGTTTACTAAAATGTTTTCTACTCTTATTTAAAAAAAAACGTTTTTTATGTTGTTATTTTTACCGTAATTAAAATCTTAAAAATGATTTCTTTATATCTTAAGCAAGTGCAAATAAATTATACGTACTAAAAAATAAGTTAAATATGATAAGAATGTTTGATTTTCTGTCCTGCTAATGTTATAATTCTTTTCTAGTAAGCATAGTTAAATAATTATTGAAAAAGAGTAAATTGTGTTAGTGCATAGAATTTAAAGTCTTTAAATAAATGAAACCCTGTAAGATTTTTAAAACTCATGAAAGATAAAAATTGAAAACTATAAATGAACCCTAATAGAGATTGGAAACAAAGGCTACATAGAAGAAGGAAGAGCAAGGTTGAAGGTCCCAAGAAAAGGACAAAATTGAAGGGCAGCCACAAAACAGAAAGAGGAAACGTCATTATTAGTCCACAGGACACTCCAATTCTCCAAATGAATATTCTATTCTTCCAAACCATGCCAACCTAATTACACATAATATATTTAACCCTAAACCTAGAAGAGCATATATATATATATATATATATATATATATATATATATATATATATATATATATATATATATGATGTTATGTCACCAGTTTTTCTTTTAATTCCACAATAATAAAAATTAATCTTTGTTCATAATATTATTATTCTCATTGCTCCAACAAATTTTTATTCATAATAAAATTAAAATCGAGATTTTTTTAAATAAATAAATTATCCTTACAACATATGAGTGTGAACTAGATACTCTTATGTGTTGGATTAGAATAATTTTGTGTTGAGTTTTTGTGATAGTTTAAACCTTCCTAATTATATTTTATGAATTAAAGATTAGATAAAATGTGAATAAAAAAAAGATAAAATGTAATTTAATATATTGAAAAGCCTTGAAAAGGAAGATTTAGAAGAATAAATTGTTGAATGGTGTAGAACATATCCAACCTAAACTTGGATATGTTAAAAGATGTTAGAAATTCCACCAATGCATTGTGTCCATGCAATTTTTTTGGTCGGTTTGGTTCACTGTTCAACATACAGAGGTGCATCAGCATATTCATTAAAAAAATTGGAGTGCCAAACTAGCACAGAAAGCTAGATTCAAAAGGTTTTTGGAAGATGTTCTACCCAAAGTATGATGTTTCTTTATTATTTGTATGTCAATCATTGTATACCAACATATATTTATATAATCTAATTATTTTTCATTTCCCAAATTGAAAGAATTTCGTTATAATCTCTTAAATATTAAAAAAATATATGATATTAATTCCTAAAATTAAATAAATTTTAAGAAATAAAAATTAATTTAGAAAATAGTTTCTCAAATTTATCATTTAAAGACGAAAACATGTTTTTAAAATTTAAATGATTTTTTTAAATTTAGAAGACTAATAAAATCAAATTTATCTTAAATTCAATTTATTAAAAACATAATTAAACATATATTTTTATACTACTTTCTAAAAGTAAATATAAAACAATTAGAATTTTAATGGACAGAAGTAAACAAATATTAACTACTTGATTATTTTTAGTTTTATTATTTCAAAAACATTTTTAATTCAATTTAAATATTATAATAGCATCTGCGATAAATAATTAAGAATAACATATATAGTTATTTTATATAATTTTTTTTAAAAAAATGAATAAACTCAATTAATATTCTCAATCAGAATAAGATTATATATTTTGCTATATTATTTAAGTTTAGAAAAATAATATACAATGACAATAATTCTATACCACTAATACTAAATAGTTAATTAATGAAGTTGGGTATATTCAAAATTTAAGAAATCTAAATCTAATACGTACGTGAATTTTATACACAAGAAAATATATAAGAAAAAAATCATATTTAGCGAGACAATTTCTGTAATTATCCACCCTAAAACCTGAGATGCTACTCATACTTTCCTTGAAAAAGAAAGACGTGTTAGTTTTCACGATTGACATTTGTGGAGAAAGCACAATCCATTCAAAACACTACCAATTTTAACTCAGACACAACGCAAGAATGAGATAACAAGTAACATGATCATAGGATTTTTCAGGATTTTTTCAATTCCAATAGAACAGAAATTAATGTCGTTCATAGAACGATAGTTTTATTATTGATTTAACGATTCTTTACACATATCAGATTGAGATTTTTGGTCACATATAGGAATAGGATGTTCCTTGTAGGAAAGGTTTAACCACTGCACAATCTCTTCGAATATAGCAAAAGGGAATTTGAAGGTGGTGAATAATATTAGTGCGCACACTATTATGGTATTATTCACAAAGTGATGAAAGCTACGAATACCACTGAACAAGAAGTCTCTGATTTGAATTGATTGGCGCACCAAGTGAGAATGAATCTAGTGTTAAGATCGATCGATCGATCACTGATGGGTGTATCCAAAATTCTTGTGGCTGTTATGGGCCACCCAATGAGCTATTTTTCACTTTTCACGCATTCCCTAGACTTTTCATTTCGTGCCTTTGGTTTTCAACGTCTTGTTACGTGTAATCAAATCGATCACAGAACCTATATATGCTTTCTTTCTCTAAGGGATTTATATCATTAGTATTATTATATGTGGAATTAAAAAGGGGTGAGATAAATGCAGAAAATTTTTCAAGAGGGTGGAGTTTTTGGACCATCAAATGCAGACATAATCATAGTTGGCTAGTGGGGAGAAAGATGGGAAGGCCCTTTGAGAGGGCCACACTCTCCACTTTGGTTCTCATCCACTGGTGTTTCTGAAGGAATCCCAGAAATTATGCCTTCCCAATTCACGACAAATTCCTTTCTTCAACCACTATAATATTGTAGGTTTTACCAATGCCTTTCATTTTCCCATTATAGTCACAAGAATGTTAATTTTGTTCAAATAGCTAGGTTGGTAGCTTTTTCACTGTGTCATTTGTAAAAGGGAGATAACATTTTTTTTGCAAAACATAGACAAGAACCTATAATGGGCATGTGTTTTGTCTCTGCTGCCACTGTGGCCCTAGGGAAATTCTTTTTGTATATGTGATCATAATATGGGACAATTATGCTGGTGTCAAATATATAGTCATAGAGAGCAGAATTCTATTTCTGAGTACTAATACATGTAACACGTTTAACCTGATTTTTTATCTCAGTAATATTGAAAAAATAGGTGAAAGTTACATTGTGTATAGGTTATGAGTTACACATGTTAGATTTTGGAAGACACATGTTCAAAAGCATACTGATATAGTGACTGTTTATTTGTGATTTGAATTTGAAATTATCTATTAAACTGAATCAACTTCATAGTTGATAGACACATTGAGTAGTAAATTTTAAGAGGGTTGGAGAAAGTGTGATGTGTGTATGAGGAATTGGCAGTGGCAGAAGGAGAAGGGATTAGGTGACTAACTAACTATATACACGTGAAAGAAGGAGCTTTCTTGTGGAAGAAAATGTGATAGAGCTGACTAATTTGAAAAAGAAGGGTAGGGCAATATGGATCACACGCTTTCTACATCCACAGGGACATGTCATAATTGGCTATGGAGAACTTAAATAATGCATTTCATCAAGTGGCAGACCAGTTCTACAATAGGGGCTAGTGATCTCAAAGCATTGGAACAGTGTTGCATGTACATGACCAAGTGACCAACACAGTATCTTCAAGTCTAAGACTTGGTGCTCTTCTTCTCTCAATGTCAAAATGCATGTGTTGAAAAACTCACCTTACTACTCTTAGTGCTGAAAAAAGTTGTCATTTGATGTCACCAAAATCTTAAGAAATATTAACCAAAAAATTGAAAGTCATACATCCATATCAGATAACATTGCTTAAAACTTCCTCAATAGATTTTAATTTTGTTTTGGTGAATCAAGATATTTAAAATGTGTATTCATTTCAATGTTTTCATGGGAAGGAGGATTTCAAATAGTAGAAGAAACAATGTTAATAGTAGATCATTCATTTTGTTTAGCCAACAGTAATTGTCTCATATTTTACAAATGATAGTTCTATCTTTCATTAAATTGGAAAATAACACATCTCATGATGGAGTTAATTAACTTTCCCTAATGTAGGATAAGTAAATTTAATAGGATAATTTGAGCTACAATATAACTTAATTATGAAAAGTGAGAAGATAATTAAAGGTTGACATCATTAGTACCTGATCATGGAGTGTGTGATTCAGATATTTTGGAGATATCTTTACTGCTGTTGACCAAACTTGAGGATGTGCATCAACAATCTGTGGTGGGAAGAGACAATAACATATCATAATAACTTGAATCCATTTTGTGGCATGCCTATATAGTTGACTTAATGGTTGACTTGCATGCATAAAGTATTTAAATCTGTGTTTATGTGATCTTGAAAAAAGAGAAACATACAATGAATGGTATGAGTATGGAGTAAGTGGTAGGACTTAATTTTATTTGAATGTGCAGTGATGGAAGTAGGACCTACCTATGAGAGATTGTGATAGAGGGGTGGTGCTAGAACACAACTCAACTCTGCTGCTTCTCCTTCTCCAGAAAGCTATGATGATGATAACCCTAGAGATAGAAGCTAACTAGCCTACCACTACTAACTAGGGTGCAAACATGAAAAATAATAAATAAAATAAAAAAAAATATGAGTTGACATAATTGTATGTGGTCAACAATTTATATAGCAGAAAAAAATATTGAGTTAGCCATAGTTATGTTTCTGACCAAATTATAAGTGGTGGTAAGACAAAATAAAATTTATTAAGAAAATATTTATATTTAATATCTAATAACTTGTAGAAAAAATATTATTTAGAAAATAATATATACATTATTCAAATATTAGTATGAGTCAAACCTAGTTATATTAAAATTGACTTAAAGCAATATTATTTTTTCTAAAAATTTAAAAGATATAAAACTATTTTTGAATAATTTAATTATTGATAGAGTCTGTTCAGTCAAGTCTAAATTGATATTAATTATTTTTAATTTTTAATAAAAAAATAAATTTATTAATAGTATATTAATATCAACTTAATTGATACTAATAAAATCTATTTAATGTTAATATAACCAACTTAATAATTCTAAAGTGAAACTATAATTAAACATTATACTTTCTATATATGTCATTATTATTCCCACATTATATTTTGTTTCCATATTCAGATGTGTGTTTTGTATTTGACTTTAATTATTATTCTTTTGATCAACATTATGTAACAACTCCTCCTCATAAACTGGTGTGACGAAATTGATTCACACCTAAAATGGTCAAACCGACCTAATAATATATATCTCACCTTTTGGGTGTAAAATTAACCCTAGTGGACATTCACTTCATTTTCTAGAAAACAATGTTTATTATTAGTTTTCAACGCTCTCCACTATTGATGTGGTGTTGCTGTGAAAGGGAGAAAAAAATTACACCTGACCTAATTGAATTTGGTCCACTGGCTTAGTTTGACATTAGCTTTATCAGCTTTTGCTTAATGTCAAACTTAATCTGCTTTTGCTTTCTTTCTTTAGTTTCGTTTTCAGAAAAAAAATATATATATATTTCAACAACCCATATATTTTATCATTTACCTAAGGTGAGTTTTGGTCAAATCCTTCAAATATACTTTTAGAAAAGAAAAAAAAAATGAATTGCTTTATAAATTAAGATTAGTTTATATTTAAAATTATATATGTAGAAAATTTTAATCTTTATGTATCTTTTACTTTTAATAAATATTTTACATATAAAATAAAAAAAAAAATTATACAAACAACAATTGGATATTATAAAATAAGAATTGCATTGTATGTATATAATTTCAAGCTAGAAAATTATGCAATCCATCACTTATGAGCCCATGGACTATACACGTTGGACGGTCCACTATTAGTATTTGGTTGAGGACAAATTCTTCCTCCACCCTAATACCCTCTTCCTGCACCCCCATATAAATTTTTATTCTATAGCTACCCTTCATGAAATTACATAAATACCCCTATCTTAATAAAATCCCTTCTCTTCCCAACCGGATGACCAGGCCATCCGGTTTACAGTTTTTTGAAATTGTGAACCGGATGGGGGTGCATCCTGTTCTCATTTTAAAAAAAATACAAATCGGACGACTTCATCCGGTTCTCAACCCAGCAGATCAAAAAATCCTCAAATTCGCCGTCGACAGCCCCCAAATTCCAAATCAACTACTCTAATCATCAATATCACCTACTAATTGCTAATAAATATCGTCCAAAGCTCTCCCCACTGTGCTAGTGAGCCAAATACTTCCTTCAGCCGTTTCGTTAGCTAGCCATCCGGTTAAGAGAACCTTCGTCCGGTTTAGGTAAGCCATTCGCGACTTCCGTTCGTTATTCAAAATCTTTCAATTAATACTTCATAGAAGCATTAGGTAACCAATTTGTGATGTTTATTAGAAATTAGTAGGTGATATTGATGATTAGAGTAGTTGATTTGGAATTTGGGGGGCTGTCGACGGCGAATTTGAGGATTTTCCGATATGCTGGGTTGAGAACCGGATGAGGTCGTCCGGTTTGTATTTTTTTAAAAAAATGAGAATCGGATGCACCTCCATCCGATTCACAATTTCAAAAAATGATAAGGGTATTTATGTAATTTTATGAAGGGCAGTCATGGAATAAAAAAATTATATGGGGGTGCAGGAAGAGGGTATGGGGGTGGAGGAAGAATTTGTCTTGGTTGAGGCTTTTGCTTCATGCACCCCGTGACTACTACCTGCACCCAATATTAACAGCAAAATACCCCTTCTCCCTTTGCCACACAAATTATTGTTCTCACTATGTTGATATAAATATGAGATCGTAAGAGAGGAAATTACCTCAATCTTTCAAATTCAATCTAATTCCTTTTTATTTTTCTTAAGTTAAATAACCTTGTGGGAAGTTCTTCATTTTGCATCAGTATTATGATAACTATGATTTGATTAATGTAGGGAGTTTTAGTGAATCCAGTATAGTTCCTGAGTCTCACCAAAAAGCATTTTGTATTTCATTATTTTAATTAAAAGAGATTAGTTTTCTAACATTAACCTCCTGAGATATTACTATTGACAAAGAAAAATCAAGAATAATTCTTCTAGTTTCAAATATTTTCAGGGTGAATGTGAACACATGAAGTTATGGCTTGCTTTACATGCTGTCTAACAAAACTTACAAAAAATGACCACAAATGAACCAGTCCAAGGTTCAACTATTGTGACCGAAGCTTTCTCAATAACCATTTCTTTCTCAAAGGAGCAGCAAGTGCCAGAAACAACCTTGCTCTTCTCTCATCTTCCAAAAAATCACATGCGTCTAATATTAAATCATCATCCAGGTCTGGTATTTCCTGAAGCACAGTGATAACCTTATCTACAGAAAAATTATCATCCTTTGCTTTGGTTAGTGATGTAACTGCAACAGCCATATGCCCTCTTGCCTTCTTAGATTCATTCAAGGTTGCTGGCATCTTAGGTTGATGCCTTTTTAGGTGACCAGAAACATTCTTCCCAACATGTTGTAATGCTTCATTATCTGCATTAGTAAGGGACTCAGTTTCTCTGAAAGACTTCTTTTCACCACCAATATGCAACGCTTCTTTATCTGCATTAGGGAGAGCCTGAGTTTCTCTGGTAAAGTTATTTCCACCACCTAAATGTGATGCTCCTTTATCTGCATTACAAAGTGGCCGAGTAACTGGGACAGAGTTATTACCCCCAGAAGATCCCTTCTGAAGATTTGACTTGAAACCTGCATTAACTTCTTCATTGCGACATATTATACACATGCCAGAATAAAAAGGCATGCTTCTAGTTTTATATAGCCGGAAGCTGTGATTTACCTGCAATCATGAATAGGTGATGGTAATAGGAAATAAAAGAGTATCAAAAACAAAAATGAAAATGACCAAGAGGAGAGGAAACCTCATACCGTGATACATTTTTGCCATGCTTGGTCATCAGCCACAACCTTGTGCTGTGTCTTATCCCAACTAAAGCCTTCTTTGCCAAGGAGGACATTTATAGAGCAGTAATGCCTTCTTAGGACACTGAAACGGTTTCTCAAGACAACCTTACTACAACGACATCCAAATCTTTTGTTAAATGATTCTGTCATATCTACCCATGTTTGTCTCCTGAAGGTACGGTCAATCTTGTTCCCTTTACACAGCTGCTCCACCATAAGTTCTACAAAGAATTGGTCCATCATTGGAGACCAGTCAATTTTACCTGGACTAATAACGGCAGTGAGAGTTTGATTATCCACTCCTTTACTTGTGATAGTCTTCTCATCCAATTCTTTATCTGAGAAAAAAATTATAATAGTTCAAACATTATGGAAATACAATCAATGAATTTGGTAAAGAAATTTCAAGTTTCTATTGAGACCCTAGATGGTCTAACTCTATAAGCCCTACTAGACAGACTAGTACTAGTAGATCATCTACACGTTTTGATGATATCGAACACTCTAAATGTCTTATCTACTTGAATTTGAAAAAATTACATAAGCATTCTAACATGTGTTTTGTGACAGCTGAAAGATATATTAGACCATCCAAGTCTCACAAGATAGATAGTCTAATAGACCATATGAGTTCTTAGCTTGAATATAACTTTTATAAACAAGTTGTAACAATCAATTAATTTTTAGATAAACATTAAGTATTTGAAGCTTTATTCTCAACGTCTATAGTATCCTTGTTTGAAATTGTTTTATTACCAACAGTCTTATAATCAGCTACTTAAGGAAACAATAAGATCTAAGTGTTTATGATTAATTATAATATATGCATATATTGTCCAAATTGCTTTTATAAACATAACAAGAGCAGAAGTGTTTTGAAGATTCAAATCATAACTTTTCTTATCACATGTCTAAGTCAAGAAAGATAAAGATTCTCTTTGAATATCAGAGATCAAGTGTTAGCTAAAACAAAGTTGTAACGGTCATTTTCCAAGTCTATATAAAAAGTTGAAGTTGAAAACGAAGAACATACAAACTACTGTATACAATTCTTTCTATCATGCAGTGATCTTATAGTATTCTTTATGGGTAAGCAATAACCTTTGTAATTCTTCACATTATGAAGTATATCCTCTGAGATAAAACTTACTGTGCCTATTTTCTTTTCAAGAGCTCTTAATTCCAACAGTTTGAACCATACAACAATAGTTAATGAACAGGGCATTTGTACCTTCATATTCAAAATCTACGTCAAAACATGAAAGGCTATATCTGCCATCAGCAACTGTGTGGCCAAAAATTATGCATAGATCATTATAATTCGGTACTACCCTTTTCCTGAAAGGTTGAGCATCAGGATGAAGCTACAAGTAAAAAACACAGTCATAACTGCAATTTAATAATTAATCAATAAAGCTTTTGAAACATTGACAATTGGTACCTTAATACATGCATCCCATGCTTTATCATCAGCTATTATCATGTTTTGTGCCTCATCCCACTGGAATCCCTTTTGACTAACTATCATTTTTATCTCATTGTACTGCTTCTTGAATCTTTTGTGACGATTCTTCAACACTTCTACATCATACTTGAAACCAAACTTGGTGTTAAATTGTTCAATCATGTCTACCCAGGCGTGCCTTCTAAATGCTTTACCAGTTTTATTCCCTTTGTGAACATGCCACAGCAAAAGCTCAAGAAAATATTGGTCTTGAGATGGAGTCCAGGTAGCCCTCAACTTGTCTAAACTAAGAGAAGAATCGTCCCCCATTGAATTTTGTAACTCAAATGTATCAGTATCTAAGAAGCATATTGACATTCCCCTAATCTGTGAACACTATCCAAGGTAAAATACATAACAATATCATCAGCATAAATACACAAACTAACAATCAAAAGTTCTATTGCAGTGTTATCCAATCTCAATCTATCATATACATTAAGTTGGTTGATGATTAAAATAAATGTCTTAGGTACACAAAGGAATGAGCACTAATTGGTTCATCCCGATAATGTATGCCTATTAAACCTATATATATCAGAATCTACCATCACCCTAGCTCAATCTGATCATTTAGCCAGCAATGTCATGTTCCAGAATAATTTTTGCAACATTTTATATATAAGTAACAGAGGTATATGCTTAATAATACTTCCCAGCATGACTCTACAAGTGTCAAACAAGCCATACACAAAATTAACTTCACAAATATTTAATATGAAAAATCCTAACTTAGTCTTGCCGATGCAACATTAGATCAACCCTAATTCCTTCCTTTCATGATAAATTTATCCCTAGCCTTAAAAGGTTGAATTTTTAGCAGCCAAACAAGAAACAGCACCAAAGGACCATTCAACAAACCATCAATTCTGTGTTTGGGAACTGAGAGAGAAAAGGAGAGAAGAAAATGTGACTTACCCAAAAGCAAAAGCCAAACAGTAACAAAGAAAATATCCACAAACCAAACCAATGTTTTGAGAAAAGAGAAAGAAAACGAAGTTATTGAAATTATTTGTGTGAAGTGGACCTTACTCTCGGACAGATTCTTCCTACACCTCCATGATCTAGTTTTCCACTCCATACATCATTTGAAATACCGAAATTATCCTTAATAATATTTATTAAAATGAACACTGAAATGCACGTTTGTTGGTTAGTTTTATATTTTTAATTTATTATAAAAAAAAATTATGTGAGTTTGATTTTGAGGTATGCCACTAACATATTTTTTCTGAGTTTGAAGAAATAAATATGAAGGAAAAATATTACTTACGATATATTTTTATTTTTTTATTAATAAAAAAAGGTGAAAGTTTGTTTATTAATAAAAAACATGAAAGTTTTGAACATATTTAAAGATGTAGAAATCTAAATTATGTGATAACAATGTCAATATTTCGAGGATAAATTTACACGTTAAGTTAAATTAACTTAGCATGGTGGTATGAATATGGTAATCCCGTGACTATAATAATGCCAAATTGTGATTCTATTGCTTTTTTTCTAGTATAAAAAGTGTGTTAAAGATTAAAATTTTTATCTTTTTAACATTAATATATCTTTTAGATATTATTTTAGAGTCTACAACTTTAGAAATGTGGTGACAGTAGAAATAAAATTGAATTCAAATTCTTTCTTCTTGTCCTTCCTCTTAAAATTGTTCTTGTGTTGTATTTTTTTTTCACGTCATCATGCTTAAGTGATTTATTTGGTTTTTTTTTTTAAATCAGGGATTGTCATATTTTTTGAATTTGATTTTTTTTTTTTTTTATTAATGTTTGAATGTTTTTTATTTGATTCTTATTGAGCTTTGTCAATGTGAAGTGAGAAGTGAACATGATTGTAGCTCGTCTCCATCTATGAATCAGTAAAGCAAAAATAATTAATTATAAAAGAATTTAATTTTTAAATTTCAGTATTCAATTTGGATTTATCAATAACATTGCATACAATATTTATATTTTCTAAATGATCAATTTATTGTTATGGTAAAGCAAACCAAATTTTTAATATAGTCAGAAACTATTCTACTTTCTTATTAATTATTCGTTATTTAATAGAATTCTGGGTGGATGTGTATATATATGTGCATGTGGTATTGTCTCCAATCAATCTAACATGAATTGTATCAGTCTTTCCTAAGACTTGTGTGACTTGTTTCCTTTTGCATAATTCTTTCATTATTTTTTGCACTCATCACATTTGTAATATGTGTATATTTTGAATTAACCAACAAAAACAATAAGAATAAATCTCATTAAATTTGTGTTTTTGAAAAGTTTGAAAAGTGAGAAATGAGTGTCATAGTTATATAATTAATGTCTTATGAAAATAAGTATCATATATGATTATATTGCATAGAGAATAAAACCTAACAATAACAAAAGTTATTGTATTCAAGCAATCTCAAAAAAATACATGAATGATCAAATTTAGTTGTGATTCTTCAACACATAAAAATGGATAAATTACTTCCTTAATGCTATAAAATCAGTTAATGTAAATTATTGGATATTATGAGATAAACACCAAACTATACCTGAATAAAAATGAAAAACTTCTAATAATTTTGAAGTGTCTTATGTTTATATCGTAATAAATTAATTTATGTGAATCAAGAAGATAGTTCTCTATTAATATATAACAAATTTCTAATAACATTAACGAACTACATAGTCTTCAAATATCATAATGCTAAAACAAATATACTATCAATAAAGTTAAATAAAAGATAAAGATGGTTAGTTCAGTAAAGTGATAATAAACAAAATATGGTAAAATAAGTATATTTATTATTTAAAAAAATAGACTTTATTAGAAAAGTAACATGTCTAACAACATGTTAATTACAATAAAAGTTAAACTACATACAAAATTACAAATGTAAAGGTACAATAAATTTGGAAATATATACAAAGTAAAATATCATGAATTTCCATAATATTGAGAATACAACATATATCTATCATCAAACTTAAATTCAAGTATAAAAAAATAATTTAAATTTAGATTAATTTCTCTAAAATAAAATTTATCTTTATTTATATGTTATAATTTGATTTTATTTTTAATGTATTTTTTTAATAAAAACGACTATTTTTATAATATATTAGAAAGTAAGTTTAAAATTAATTCATTTTTATAAAATCGGATAAAATTTGTTTCCATTTATATGACATAAATTTTATGTATTTGGTGAGATGAATTAGATATAATTCAAACTCTTTAACTGAATTTTGATAACTCGTACAACACAAAAAAATGTGCATCTTACAGTGTAAAAATAATATAATTAATTTCATAGCATTTTCTAGTTAAATTTGTTTCATACTACAAAATTATATAACTGACCAAGCAACAGCTGGCAGGGTGCCCTGCGTAAACTAGGAGAGTCTAAAATATAATAAACTATTTACACTTATAATATTCATGTTTTCTATAAATTGTTATTACTTTTTATCATGTTTTCTTTACAGTGTTTAAATTATTTTTTTTTCTTTATATAGTGTTACGTTTAATAATATTTGTTATATGATTATTTTTTATGTCAATACAATATCGATATGTTATGAATATATACAGTAATGTATTGATCCAAAGTGTTTCTTTTATCCCTATGAAAGGATGTGTTTCTTTTATCATTGAAATAAAATAAATAAACTAAAATTCTTTTATCATTGTTAAAAATCGTTAACTTAGATGATGGAACTTTTGTTGTTTCTTCTTACCTGGTTTGGAAGGTATATATTCGGTTCTTCGATATTTGAAAAATATTATTTATCACCAATCTCAAGTATTCTCCTCATATATTATATACATTTATTTATTTATTTATTTATCATAGAGAGAAATAAAATTATGTAGATTTAAATGTTATCAAATGGTAATGATTTTTATAAAAAATAAGTTTTATTAACTAAACCACTAAATTGTAATTTGACCTAATTATGTTTATATATATTACGTTTAGCTAAAATTAAATATTAATAAGAATGCGATAAAACATTAATATTTTATATATTTAAGAAAATACACGAAATTGATTTTGATTTATATAAATTTGATAGTGAATAATTATATATATATAATTTATAATCTATGTCAAATAAATTTACTGTGGGTTTTAAAAATACACTAAGTCGTTTTTTATTTAAAATAATGTTATTTCAAAATCTAATTTATTTATTGTAAATCTAAAACATAGTTAATATATTCAAAATATGTATTTATTATGAACATATAACTTTAAATTAAAATATATATTTTTATTAATTACAATTATATAAAAATAAGCATTTATCTTTTGTAATACTGGTGATAAAATACTTTTTTTTTAAACTAAAAGTATATTGAAACACATTTAATTATACAGTAAACGACAGTAATATCATATCATTAATAATAGCGCAGGAATAATTTGAATTTGCTCGAAAAAGGAAAATTTGGAATAAAAATATTATTAACCTTTTTTAAATCTCTTAAAACAATGTTATTCATTTAATACAATAAGATATATTAGTTTTAATCAATTATCCATATTATTTTTTTATATATATTTTAAAATATTGATATATAAAGATTTTATTTTATTGATTCTTTCTCATCCTATAATCTAGCTATGGGCTTCATGCTTTGCTTGAGAGCAAAGCAATTGCTTTCATCGTTTAAAGCAAAAAGCTAACATAGCATAAATAACTCTTTCATTCTCTAATCTTCTATCTTTCCATTTTTCTCCTTTTAAATTTTGAAGATAAAATATAAGTATAGTAAATTTTTTACAATATTTATAGTTAAATTGTTCAGTTGATATTTGAATGAGAAAATATATTTAAAATGTAAGAGAAAATATCAGCCAATAATAGAAGTGCATTTAAATTATGAATTTATTAAAAACATACCATATTAATATGGGCATATTAGGTAGTATCAATCCCTATAATTAATATAAAGACCCAAAAATAAAAACTATAAAAACAAAAAGTATATACCTTTGTAGTTATATGGATTCAAAACTCTACATACATGAAGAGATGTTTTCGTAACATAACAGTAATATTTTAATTTCTTATTTATATAATAAATAAAAAATTGACCATAAATGAATATTTTTGAAAACATACATTTGTCCATGTTTACAATAACGATTTTAAAATTTATATAATTTTTTTAGTCATTCTATTGATATATTTTATTCATCATCAATATTATTTATTCCATATCTAAAATAATGTTGCCTATATATCAAATCCTAAACTACTTACACTATTATTCATTTTTAACTTTAATTATTCTATACCCAAAATAATGTCACCTAATTCAAATCTTAAACTGTTTAGACTAATAAAGGTTGGTAAAAAAATTTATATTAATATATAAAAAACTAATATATATATATATATATATATATATATATATATATATATATATATATATATATATATATATAAAAAAAAAATATATATATATATATATATATATATATATATATATATATATATATATATATATATATATTACGATATAAAATTAGTTTGAAGTTGTATTATTTATCTTTATCGATCAATTATAGAGTTTGATTTTTGTAACTATCTTTTTACATATTTTTTTATTCAGTGATTCCCACCTATGAAAGAACAACCTTCTTCTTCAACATTTTTCATTTCTCTTCTTCTGAACAGCTTTTGCCTCCTTCATGTGCTTATCTTGTTGGTCCCTCAAAAAGCTTTGATGCATTCATTTTCCAACTTCACCTTCCACGAAGTTCACACGTACCTGTGCTTGTTTTCAAGGTAAACTTTTCACACTACCAAGAAAATAAAAAATACACAAGCTTTTCACATACTATTTTTTGAACTAATCAAATAAAGCCTAAACTTTTGAAAATTCTTCCTCTATCAATAACATAGAAAAATATTTTAATCAATTTTAATATAATTATATATGATTATTTGTGTTTTAATGAGAATATACTATTTTGTAGTTCTTCTTTCTCTTTCAAACTGTGGAATTTTCCAACTTTTTCTTATCTGTGTTGTTTATCAAGATTACATTATTTATATTTTTACTAATTTGTAAAAAATATATTTTAAACAATATATTTTAAACTCTAATCATTAAATTGGAGAAAGTAAAGATTGCTTCTCTATTTAGCGTTTATAAACTAAAATTATTTTTAAATTTAAACGGTTAAAATATCTTCTAAAATTTAGGTTATATTTAAGAAACTGGAAACGTATAATAAATTTCAAATAACTAAAAGTATTTATTAAAAAAAAAAAAGTTTAGATTTGGATTCTAATGTGTGTTCTCTCCAAAGCCCATTCATTGTTTTCATATATTAATATTATATTTAAAATAAAATTAGACAAAATTCAGTTCTATTTTATCACAAATTTTTATAGTAAAAATACAAAAAAAATAAAATAAAATAAAACAGAATAGAAGTTATGGGCTTGGTTGTTGGTGAGCTGCTAGTTTGTCTCCTATGACTAGGAGAAACAAAGCAAAGTCCATGCTTTGTTCCTCTCACATCACCTGACTTTGTCTTGGGATTGGATCATTGCTTGAGATCTGCCTTTTTCTGTTTCTGCATCCTTCCCAGGTTATCAACATTGAAAGCCACCACTCCTCAAAGCCAAGGTTCATGAATCATGTTTTTTTTATTTGTGAGATTCTCAATAAAGTTCTCATCTTTTTAAGCTGCTGCTTCATGTGGGTTGTGGGGTGCTTTGATTTCTCCACCTCTTTGCTTTGTTAGCTTCTTTTCTCATTTGGGTTTCCTTCAGTTTCTGAATAATCCTAGTTGACTTCAGTCCTGGAATTTGATTTTGGTATGTTGATTTCATTGACTCCAGTTTTTTTTTTGTCATGTAGTTTCATTTAATTGTTTGCGTGTCTGTGGTTGTAAATTCATGTATTAGCTATTCTTCTCCCTCTTGGAATTCTGTTTCCGTGTGTGGTTCAAATGGAATGGATATTTAAATGATGCATCAGACAACAGCATATAGGAGTGAATTTACCAGGAAGTTTCATTACTTTGGCTGTTAGAAAGAAACCTTTTTTACGAGTTCTACCTAATTAAGCATGCAATTTTTGTGCGTTTGTTACGTGATGAGATGGGAGTTTCTGTACCTGATTGGCTTATCTTGCTGTGCCACAGTGATTTTCTGTTGGGGTAGACATAGAGAAGAGAAGAAATCCTTCATATGCCTGTGTTCCTGAATTGGCGTTTTGAGAGAAGGCTTGTTTGACATTGGCAGGAGATGCAAAGATGGAGAAGAAAAGGAAGATTGTGCAGTATAGGGAGAGGTTGGACAGGACCCTTGCTTCACCTGATCTTACAAATGATGACTTGCTCAAAAAGCTTGTCAGAAGTCAACTTTTGCCTTCTCCAGAACCTGAAGTAGAAGGTGATGACATTCCCTAAATTCCTTTCAATTAGTATTTGAGATGGAATGGTAATAGATAATTGGGACAATTGTTTTGTTTGTTTGCTTTATCTTTTTTTTTTCCTCAATTCGTGTTTGGTTGGTGCAGCATTTAAAGATCAATTAGTAGAAACCAGGACTGCAGAGATATCTCACTTTCTTCATATGTTGAGGAGTGTTTCTTCAGATGATAGTGGAAGATCTAATACGTCACACACTGATTGGAAAGTATGCTATTGACTCTTAGTAGTTGCATCATGTTTTGTTTTCTTGATATTTTTCCTTTTGTTCCATCTTCCATTCATTTAGATCCTGATTTTTTATTTTTTTTTATTTTTTTATTTTGCATGCTTAATTGATGACTTCCTTTCACAAAAATCAGGAATGTACATTAGATGATTGACATAGTTGATTCTCTTTTTTGTCCAACAGTATTCCATTGTTTGATTGAAGATACTTGATTTGTTCAATCAAGTTCTCGAGTTATTGATAATTCTTTTACTTATTTCAACAGTTAAAACAAGATAGTGAAGAGTTTCGTGTTATGTATCGCGAAGGACCAGAAGGGACCCCCTTTCATACAATGCTTGTAGAAGGCTTTGTAGACGGGCCTGTTGATGTTTGTAAGTCGCACTGGAGCAACCACAATGCTCAACACTACCCTTTTAGTGACAACAGCTATATTATTGATTTCAACATGCAAAATTTGATATGTTACTTTCTTTGTTACAGGTTTATGTATCTCGTGGGAGACATACCTTTACAAAAAATGGTGAGAATTATATTTAGTACAATATGTGCTTTGAATTTTCTGTATACTAGTCTGAACACGAAATTCACCAGTATCATCACTTTTATGTTTGTTTAATTTCTGTATAAGTTTAAAGTCATACCACTTGATAAGAACCAAATGATACTACTTCATTTTGGTATGGTTTAGGATGCTGAGAAAGTTATAGTTGCAGGACATGTGTTTTGCATGCAGTTGGCTTTCTACATTTTGTATAAGGTGGTCCTGAATGTCAATGTTATCCTTAGGAGTGTAGTTGAATCTGAGTAATATATTGTTATAACAATGTATCTGGTAATTGTACCTGACACCCTTTTCACAATTTCCATTTAGGTGGCCTCAGTCTACTGTTCCAACTTTCAAAATCTTAGCAACTGAATGCTTGCAGAAGGTCGGGATTGGAGAGCAGTTATCACTCGTGAGGTTTGTCCAGCCAGCATCAATTAAAAACAGTAACATTTTAACACCCCTTATCATGCCAAAAGTTTTTGTTTTTTAACATTGATTTTGCTCTGAATTTTGGAAGAAAGGATGAAGGTTTCATGGCCTCTGTCTACGAGGGAAGCTATAGTGCACTATTATCTGTTTGAGTACTTTCAAGATGACTTAATTGTTGTTCTTACAAATTCGGTAATCATCTGAACCCATGTTTGTTTTATCTTTTGGTGGGAAAGTTATCTTTACACTAGTTTGAAGGTTGAAGAAATATTTGCTTAATTTGCTTGTAGGTTTCTGACTCAGAGAATGTCACGGAGACCCTTTATGGCGTCAACAATGAGGTAATTCCTGAAGCAAAGGATGTCGTGAGAATCGATTTGGTGGGAGGCTTTGCTTTGCAAAAGGTGACATCAGAAAGAAGTTATTTTCGGTGAGTTTTAAGTGTACTAAAACATAAAACATAAAATTTAATTGAATGAAGAGTTGTAGACAAATGGTTGTAGAATACTAGAATTAGAATATATGAATTATGAATAGAGCCAGTTCTTTCATTGATAATAGTGAAAGTATGCATATTATTCTGTTCATTATTTGAAATGCTAAGTTTAAACAATAACCAATACTGTAAGTATTTTTTTTTTTTTATATTTGTTTTACCAAATTGTAATTAGAATCACGACCTTCAGTATGAAGGCATTGCAGTTCTGTTTATTGTGTCAATGCTAATGACGTTCTGTAGTCATCTGAAGCTAACTGAAGTCACTACTTTTTTGAATATATCATGGGGTTTGCTGATTTTGCAGATTAATATTAAAAAGCATTAGTTACCTGACAATTCTGTATTGATGGCTTTTGGCTTTGGGGGAAATCTGTCAGTCAATAAAATTGATTTTTCTTTAATATTTATTTTGTTCACTATTTTGTACAGTCTTGGCATTGCTTATGTTTCTTGAATGGTCATGTAGCTGTTTTGGTTGTTCTGTCTAAAGTAATCTTACTGGTTTCCATTGATTATTAAGTTTCCAATCTTATATTATAATTTACCAATAAATTTATTACTATCTTCTAAAAGGAATATGAAAGTAAACTCTAGCTTCATGGATTAACTGTATTGATGGCATTTTCTCATGTGGTTACAATGAAAAAGGTACCACAACTCAAATGGATCTGATTCAAGACTTCAAATTTTGTAGGACAATAACAAATATGGATGTAAAGCTGGATTTTGTGCCACCATCCCTTATAAACTTTATTTCAAGGCAGCTCATTGGCAATGGTTTCAGACTTTATCAGAAGGTTGTAGATTCTTTAGAAATGTGTCTTTTATTCGGCTTTCAATGAAAAGTTGCCCTTTATTTTCTTAATCTACCTAATGAGACAGCTCATTCCTTAATAAAGAAAAATAAGTTAAAAGAAAATGTAATAGTGAATTTTTGTTGTATCCTACGATTAAATCATCTACCCTTGGATTCTTTAATTATTATCCTTAAATTACTAATATTTTTTCAGTTCTGATATCGAAGTTATTTGTGTAAGATGCAAAGATGGATTGCCAAGATAAGGATAAAAGTATCTTCCTTAAACAAAGCAGAATACAAAAATCACAAACACATTAACATGTGCTCTTTAATTATTACACTAATTGAGGGTAGGATTTACCCTGTGAACGCAGCCTATTTTATTTGCAATGACTAGTTTGAAAACTGGATTCAGCTGATTTCTCATTTTCTGCTCCAACATACAAAAGTAAAACATCCTTGCATCATTGCATTTTTTATTTGATACAGTTTTCTATTTTCTTATGACATAAAACCAATCCATGTTATAGGCTGTGTCTTCTATGACGAGCCATGGTAAAGGAGAATTCAGCAAGGCCTTGGGGGATCCATTATATGTTAGAATTCGTGAAGCTCTATACAACACTAGTGTATCAAAGGCTAGGAATGGTGGAGAGCTTCAGCAAGTAGAAACAGCTCTCCCTGTTGAAGATCTTGTTGAAAGCAAGCATGAAGAGGAAAAAGATGCATCTAAGGAAGATACAAGTAACCAATATGCAAGTAATGTCATGCCAATGACAACGTATACAGAAGAACTAGGTAGTAGCAAAACATTTGGTGAGATTGTAGAAGTAGATACTGAAGAAATTGTACAAATTGAGGAGAACAATAAAGAAGTAAAAGACAGTCCTATTAAGGAAGTTATCCCGAGTGTAATAAGAGGCAAGAGGAGTGTATATATCAGATCAGAGGTAGAACATGCATTACAAACACTAGACAAGGCCATTTCAATGGTTCGTGAACAGAGATTTCATACTCAGGCTTCTTCTGGCGTTGCCGGCAAAGAGACCCCTCTTAAAAAAAATGATGGTATAGTGGATTCATATTTCTTAAAACTCACTCAAATAAGCTCCAAAACTGATGCTAGAGTTGAAGTACCAAACGGAGATATTCCAGAGGGAGCTTTGCAAGAAGGGCCTGACACTAACTCTGGTATCCAAAACTCAAGGTGATTGATTATGTGTTGTTTCTGTGGTTGTTCATAGGAACAGAAGACTGTGAATTTGCTTCCTTATGGTTTGTTTGAAAATAAGCAAAGTAGTTTAAGATGTTGCTGAACATTAATTTTTCTTTATACTTTTTTGTTCTTTCAGGTATACAGGAACAAATCCTAACTTGAAGGAAGTAAATTCTATCAAAGTAGTACCAACTTCACCTGAGCAGAATCTTCCAACAGCTATTTTGTCAAGCCAAGCTGTTTCATATCCTTTGGAAAATGGAGCAATTCAGCATCAAACAACAATCAGCAACAAGCTATTGAACAATGGTTCAGTTGAAGATGTTCCTTCAGATCATGCAGAAAAGTCAAGCAGGCAGAAAAAACTAAACACCACTGTAACTCAAGATATGAATTCAAAGGTACCAAAGAAGTTAAGCAGGCAGAAAAAAATTTGGTATTTGTTAACTAAAAGGAGAAAGAGTTAAATGGGCAAAGAGCAGAAGAAGAAAAGAGGGTATTTTGAGGTATCTTGTCAACATGTGATCCAAGCTCCAATAACTCAGTACAGGTTTTGTATACCTAAACACAGTCCTTACTTGTATAAGGGTTAATTTATCATGTATTCCAACAGGGTTCTCCCTTTTGTTACGTTGGAAATTGGTGTATTCTTTTTCTTTTATTTTTACTAGCCATATAAATGATAAAGGTCCTACTTACTAATGTTTTAAGGATATTACTTAAGAAATCATTAAGTAGAAAAGTTTTTTTTTATTATTATTATTAAAAGTAACATTGAAGTTGTATTGGAAATCACAGGGAAGTGTGCTATTACACTTCAACAAAAAAAAGCTTTGAAAGTCTTAATTAGTGTTCTAAGGATATTGGTTGTTGCAATTAACATGTTGAGAAAAATATACTAGAAAATAGAGGAGTGATTATCCATGTTTCTTTAGAAAAAACATTGGAAAGATCTTTAAGAAAATGGTCCAGGAAACTGAATTTGAGTTTGAGAATAGATTATGGACAGAAAAGATATTAACTTTCCTCATAAAGAATGGTCAGTTCTAGTTAATTATACTAATTATTTATAATTTTTTAAAATATTTGCCTTACTTTAAAAATAATATATATAAGGGTTTATTCATTTGTGTATTCTGATGAAGATTAAATTATTATTATTATTATTATTATCAAGAGAAAGAAAAGTTAATAACTTATTATAACTTTTATTTTTTTTAAGGGTGATTTGTGTTTTTATAATTTCCATGTACAATGAATATATAAATTAATAAAGTTAAAAACCGAACTGAACCAAATAGAAAATTTTAATTTTGGTTATTGTTCTTATTTTATTTTAGTTTAATAATATAATAGAAGTATTAAAACATAAAATCAACATAACTTGTGTCTATAAACCTAGAGATTAAAATAATGTCACATATCCAATTAATAATTTCTCCACCAAAGATTTTGTCTTGTTTTGAACTTATTTTCATTACAAAATACTTACACTTAAGATTGTATAATTATGATTGTTTTTTAATATTAAGCAAAATTTCGAATAAGGTTAGATGAAAGATTTAAAATAATAAAGTGTCAGAACTTACATTTAAAATGTTGAAATTACAAGATATCACATTCAATTAGGTATTTCAATTGAAAAATTTATTACATTATTTTACAAAGTTACAAAACAATAAGATTAATGTGAAAGAGTAATAATTATGATAATAATTTAAATTTTAGTTATTAGTTCATTTATCAAATGATGATTTGTTTTATGTTTATCCATTTGGCTAACTTAGGTGCAGGCATAAAAAAACTATAATGTTATATGGTTGTAAAAGAAAAGCTGTATGGATTGATGGATAATAAGATTTAATTTAATGGGGTTAAACAAAATAATAATAAGATGGCAATGAAGTGGAAATAACCAAAGTAGTGTGTATAGAGGGAGAACTTTATAATAATAAATAATTATAACAAGCCAAAAATAACAAAACCAAACATGTAAGGAAATATTAGAATACATACATAAAGTCATCAAGAAAAACAAATTGTTAAGTGGCAGATAATGAACCACTAATTAACGCAGTGACAAATGTTTATAAACAATAAACCATTTAAAATATAGTCTCAGTGGTGTGGTTTGTAATAACCAGTTACTTTCTCTTTCCTCTCTTTTTATCTTTTGCTGGTAAGTATATATTATTTTAGAATTTTCTTCTCTAAATATTTAGGTGAGGTGATCTGATAAAATATTAATGCAATGTATTATATATAAATTTATCATTTTAAAGAGATAAATGATTACCTATTTATTTTATATATTATAAAATTTTATTTCTTTCAACTTATAATTTCTACAATTTCTTTTTTAATTTTTGAAGACACTTTTAATAACAACATTATGATAGAGTTAGTATGATAATATTTGAGAAGTGATAATTAATCTTAATAATATTATTAATTTAAAAAATATTAATATATTAACGTCTCACATAAAGTCGAGATTAAAATCAATTTAAATACATTTAAAACCAAATCAAAATCAGATTAAGTATATTTTTTTTTCTTAATTCTTTATTACAACCTTAACAAAATCTAAATTCTAAAATAGACAACATCTAAACACTTATGAAATTTTCATCCTATTTTTTTCTGCTAACAAAAGTAAATAAAACTCTTTGATTGTGTTGAAAACACTGTTCAATCCCCAAACATTGTACACAAAAGCGATTCCTCCCAAAAAGCCAGGAATTTCTGGTTTCTGCATCTCCTCTTTGTGCTTACACAATGTCGAAGAAGAATCTCTGCGCGCCCCTTTCTTCTCTTTTGCGGCGCTCTTCAACTTCATCTCCTAAACACTGCACTTCCAGATTTTCTCCTCACATTAAACTCTCTTTTCTTCACTACGCATCACCTCACCATCCTCCTCCTCACGCTCCCACCTTCCATTTCAATTCTTCTCTCGGCTTTTCCTGGAAAAGTTTATGCTCTAAATCTGCCGTGGAAATCCAACGTGGGTGCTGGAATTGCCACGCTCTCCCTCACTCCGCACCTTTCCTCGTCTGCGACTCGTGCCGGTGCATTCAACCCGTCGATGGTTCCACTGACTATTTTGAGATATTTGGCGTGTAAGCTTCTGGGGTTTTGTTTTTTTCTTCTGGGTGCTGAAATTGCTTCTAAAGTTTTCTTCTTTAGTTCGGTCTTTTTAGTTCTGTGGATACTATTCTCCCGTCTGAGTTAGACTTTTTTTTTTTTTTTTTTTTTTTTTATAACTTGTGTAGTAAAGGTTTGAATTAAGATTAGCATAGCTCAGGGAGGTGAAATTCCAATTCTGACAGAAGAACGCTAGAAAAATTAAGGAATTGCATGTGTAGGTTTTGTCGTTATGACAATTGAATTGGTTTTCCCCTTGTTTTTTGGTGCTTTTTTTTTTGTTCTATTGGTACCATTCACCGATGGAATTGGAGTTTTCTTTTGATAATTTGTGTGATAGAAGTTTGCATGAAAACTTGGCATAGGTCAGGGAGGTGAAATTCCAATTCTGATTGAAGAACACTAAGAAAAGATAAAGGAATTGCGTATGTTAAGTTTTCTTCTTATGATAATTCATTGGGCTTGCACCTTGGTTGGTCAATTGGAAAGCAACAAGTATGTATACGGATATGGCTGACTCAGTCTGTTTTGAGACACTGAATTAGGAAAGTGAAACTTAGTATTTTAGGAAATTAATTGTGCGTGTGTGTTTGTTAAAGTAGGTTATTGCTTGCTTCACTTTCTGGTTGCAAAAAATGCGTATTCTTGTCTTAGTTATGATTTAGAGTTTCATTGCTGGATTATGAATACGTGATTTAGTTTTTAGGATGAGGGAAGAAAAAAAATATATATATATATATATATATATATATATATATATATATGTATATATATATTTAATGGATGAATTATTCTCTATAAATTTATAGATGAGTTAAGAAATTAAAAATCGTTTTAATTTTAAACAGGGAGAGGAAGTATGATCAAGAAGGTGAGAATTTGGAGGTCAAATACAAAGATTGGCAAAAGAAGCTGCATCCTGATTTAGTACATTCAAAATCTCAGGTTGGTATGATGGGATATCCTTTTTCCTTATTTTAAGTTCATGTTTTTCTATTCGATTTTTCTTTCTGCTCTTTTGTTTTAAGGGGATGGGGGAAGGCAGTGAGATTGAATGAGTTTTTGGAGAAACTAAGATTTTGTTTTCCTTCAATTGGTTAGAAAGAAAGAGATTTTGCTGCTGAACAATCTGCAAGGGTGATTGATGCGTACAATACACTTAGAAAGCCTTTGTCAAGAGGAATTTACTTGGTAAGAATACTTCCATCAGAGATTCCAAATTGATGATGCTTCATTACAGTAACAGAACTCTGCGAAATTTGAAAATCTTGAAAGATAATATATTTGTGCTGGTGAAATATATTATCTGAATTGAGGCATATACATCAAACATGGCATCTAAATAGGCTTTCCATCAATGTATATAGTTATATATTGTTCAATTTCAGTTGTTTCTTCTTTGGTGTTACCATATAAAGTTGTGCCACTTCTCTTCAGCTGAAGCTTAATGGAGTAGAAATCGATCAAGAGCAGACAATATCAGATCCAGAACTACTGGCAGAGGTAACAAAAGAACCTTATTTCTTTTCAATGTGGAATTTCCTTTTAACTTCCTTTCCATGATAAACAAAATATCAGTGTATTTCTTTGGAAAATGGGTGGATGGTTTTGAAGTTTAACCTCCTCTCATTCTCAAAGGTTTATTTTGTGAGCATTATCTGTAAATGGAAAGAGATTGGCAATTGTGTTGTCACTGGTGGCTACCGAGGGTATTTCTCTTCAGCATTTGGAATCCTATTTCCATTTAGAACTGGAGTGTGCCAATTTTTGGAAGATTGACTTACTTTATAGAGAAAATAACATAATTTTACTTATAAAAAGTGCAATTCAGCTAGGCATACGTTCAAGGGAATGAAAGAGGCATTTTATCACTTGGAAAATATTTTCATCTTTTCTTGCTTGTTCTGCTCTCTATTTTATTTTATGTTCTTTCTGTGGAATATTTGAGATTCATTTTTTCCATAACTTAAATTGAATTCTGAAATTTGTACGGTAAGATTAGTGGTATAGATTATTGCATATCTTTTATCTCATCTTTCCATCTTCTTCAAAAGGAAAATCTAGCTTCCAAATTTTATTGCTAAAATTTTACTACAGATTCTGGAAATCAGGGAAGCAGTTGAAGAAGCTACAGACTCAGAGGCTTTGAATCTCATTCTTTCCCAGGTATGCATGAAATCTCCAACAAGGCTGAATGCTGCAAGGAGAATGCATGATTGGTTCTAATGTAGATTTTGAATTATTATTACGTTCATGTTTTTTCTTGCTGTCATCCTTTGGTTTGTTATCCAGATGCAGGAGAAGCTGCAAAATTGCTCTAATACCTTAAGTCATGCTTTTCAAAACCAGAATTTTGAAGAAGCAAAATTGGCAATTAGGATGATGACTTACTATAGTCGTGTAATTGATGAGGTCGTAAAGAGGCTTTGATATAGGTAATTTCAACATTTTCTTTTGCCTGATTCATTGGGCTACTCTTTGTAGAAGATGAAAGATATTTGAAAAGAAGAATTGTTGCGCATGATATAGTGCTTGTGCCTACCAAAAGTAGGTAAATTGAAAAGAAATGGTAATAGCCATCATCTCATCCATAATGTCTTTCTAATGCAAATTGAGTGAAAAAAGGTGAAAGTGGGAGTTAAAAGCAGTTGTTATTGCTTAAGACATACTCAACACAACTTCCCGTTTACATACTAGAGTTCGTAAGACAAGGCTGATCAGTAAATTTAGCAGGCTGCGATTTCCTATTTTCCGACCTCTGTTTCATTCCTATCACGCAAGAGAGAGTAGAGTAATCCATCGCCAGTTCTGCGTTTCTGTCTTTCTGCTAACTTCGTAGTGTTAACCCTTTGTCATTTTGTTTCTATTTCACTTTTCTTCTTACAATATGTCTGAGAAGTCTTCTGGACCAACTTTTGTTTGAATTTATCAAACAGTGGAAATCGTCTCGCCATATATTCAATTTTGACAAAGGATGTTGTTATCTTCATTTTCTAGCCATAGTATGCACACTCAAGCACAGGTCTACATGACTATGATAATGAAAATGATTCTATCAGCTAATTTACATACTTATGTTCAACCCAATAGTTTCAAGGTCCAAATCAAAGAATAAGACTAACATTCTTGTAAAATAGTCATGAATAAGAATCTGTGTCTCCACGAACATTTCCATTTGATCTTAAGTCAGTAGCCTAAAATTAATGATGGTAACATTTTTTAAGCATGCATTAATTGCTTATCCAGCGAGCATGCCATAATTTCTCTGTAGATAGTGTGGGATAATATGTATGTTCAATTCTATGGTACCTTATGCTATGTTTATATGATGATTTACACATTACTAAACCATTTCTGACATTATTGTAAATCATGTGCAGGACACCATTACTGTTGTACCGGTCTTGCCATTTGTGCTTCAAGGCTTTTGCAGTAAAATGTATCTCTCTATGAACAACTGATGATTCTACTGATACATTATTTCTCCAGTTTACTACCTTAGAAATGTTATTGATAGTTTATCTTGAGCTGCCCCTTCATGTAGTTCTGCTTCTGATTCCTTTATTTCATGTTATTATGTAGATTCAAACATGGAGCTATTGCTTTGGGGAGATCAGTTGACAACATGAAGAATTTGACTCACTCATCGCAATGAAGTGGCCTATCCGTGAATCGCCATTTGATTTCATCACGACGCAATGGACCTTATTGCTTCTCTATGTACAGAATGGAGTTCACATTTTGTCAAATCACGGGGCATATCTTAAGCATTCACCCTTTCTGATTGGCTGCATGCAACCGAGAACACTTACGGATTCCTGAATGTAGTTACCACATACTAGTTTCCTAACATTAGAGTGGATGACTTTAAAATTTTGCTTATTTTATACAATAAAGGAGTTTTATGGTACGGATAGCATCGTGCCAATGAATACATGCATATGTGGTGCAATTTGATGGTTTATAAATAAGATGGCAAATAGTATTTGACCATCTGGCGAGTGCTTCTATTCATAATGTGGCCATGCACTCGTTATGTTTTTTCCTGGATAATTGTTACTTTCTTCAGGTTCAATTCTTTCAAGAAGACGAAATTGGAAGTAAATCAAAATGAGAAACTACAATTGCATAAATCCATCGATTTCCAAAGATTATGAAAAGAAATCAAGTTACAAGTTTGCGCTTTCTTCTTAGTTCTGACTTTTGTTGCAATACAACGCGGGCTAAATCATTTTTACCTTCTCTATTTAGTCCATAAAAAACCGTTCGAAAATTTATGGTACTTGGAACAATTCCACTATCTAACATTTCAGCAATAAGTTGCATTGCTTCTTCAGATCTCCCAACTTTGCAAAGGCATGTGAGGAACATAGAATAAGTTTTGAAATCAGGAAATGGTCCCTTTAGTTTCATACGGTAGAAGATATTCCAAGCATCAATGGGCCTCCCCACGTTCATGTACCCACGTATAAGTGCAGAATATGTGACAATGTTTGGTTCATAACCTGACTGTTGCATCTCCTCAAAAGTCTCGATAGCTTTCTGTACTTGTTTCTCTTTGAAGAAATGAACCATCAGTGATGTATAAACATGGATGGTAGGTGCTATTCCATTCTGTTTCATGGCTTCCACCTTGACCAACGCCTCTTCTAGTCGACCCTTGCGTAATAGACCATGAACTATGCTCCCACAAGTTAGCTGGTCTAAAATAGACTTTTCTTCCCCAACCTCTTTAATTAATGCCAATGCTTCTTCCACTCTCCCAGCTCTACAAAGAGCTCTGATAAACAAGGAATAACTGAGAGGGGCTGTGTAGCCAAAATTCTGAAGAGAATCTGCACATCTCCTGGCCTCTAACACTCTACCAACTTCACATAAACAACCAAGGTAAGCTTCAATCAATTCTTTGTCAGGAGCATATCCTGCACCAATCATCTCACGGTATGTTTCGAGAGCATCATCAACCTTCCTTCCTTTCCTCCCACAAAAGGCAATTATCAGATACTTGTATGTACTCCTACTTGGGCTATAACCATCAGCTTTCATCTCTTTGAAACAATTCATGGCCATCTCAGTCAGACCTGTGCGACCATAAAGCATTATCATGATTGTCCATGTTTCTGGTGTTATTGGATAACTATTTCTTCGCATTTCGAAGAACAAGCTGCGCATGTGCTTGAAATCTTTGCCGCAGCCTGCAATCTTTATTGCCATGTTGTAAGATTCTAATGTTTGTCGATACCCAGATTGCTTTCCCACCCATGAAAAGAATTTTAGGACAGAGCTACCATTCATGTTGCAATTTTGCAATATCTCCATAACAAGTTCTGGGGTGAAGTGAAAGGTACTTCTCTCCAATTTTTCTTGGATTAAGGACCAATCTGAAGAGGATGAAAGTATCCAACAAATTTCATTAAAATTTTGCTCCGTGTAAGTCTTAAGGTTTCGGTGTATAGAGGAATAATCTATTTCTGACTTTGATTGGTCAACTTTAACATCCTCTTTCACCTTAATTTCCAAAGATACTTGTTTGTTTGACTCCTTGAACTTTTCAGAATCAAGTGTAGATGCTTTACGCATCTGCTGGATTTTCTCTATCATAGTAAGCTCCCCCTTTTCCTCCATGTATGTTATAACCCAACGGAATAGTGTATCTTGAATTTTAATCTTTGAAGCCTGCATTTCGTGCAATACTTTGACAATGTCTTCTGTTCTTGAAGCCTTGCAAAGCTCCTTAATGAATACTGCATACGATTTCCAAGTGGGCTTGATGTCTTGGCACTCCATACAATTGAACATTTTCCATGCTTCAGATATACGATTTTGTGAAACATGACCTGCAACCATAGCTGTTATTGCCACAATATCTGGCTTAATTCCTTTTCCCAGCATCTCATCATACATCATGCAAGCTTCTTCATACCTACTCAACCCAAAGAGATGTTGTATCAGTTCGGTATATGTGGAAATAGTAGCCACACAACCAGATTCTTTCATGCTTTGAAACACTTTGAGCGCCCCGTCAACATCATTTCTCCCTAAATACCCATTTATGATAATCCCATGGATCTTCTCATCAACCATATCCCTTCTCTTCATAATTTCAACAATCTCTAAAGCATCCGTAATCCTACCTGCCTTACACAGTCCTCTCACCAAGATCTCATAATTTTCAGGTTCAAGACCTAAATCTTTATTTTTGAGGTCACGAATCAATTCCAAAGCCTCTTCAATCCTCCCAGAAATACAAAAGTTCTTCAGCATACAGCTATGAACACGGTTTTCTGGCATCACAGACAACCGTATCATGTCATTTCCAAGCAAACTAACAGCTGCTACATCTCCTAATCTTGCCATGCAGTTCATGATCGTCCCATACAACCTCACATCACATACCATATCCTTCCTGACCATGTCACTATAGAACTCCATAGCAATGTCTCCCTTCTCTGCACTGCAAAGTGAACGGATAATTGCGCTATATGAAACAGCATCCGGTTCACAACCACACCTTTTCATATTTTCAAAGGCCAACAACGCTTCACTAATTTTCCTTGCCTTCCCATACTGGGTGACAAGAATGGTCCACGTCTTAACATCCTTTTGAATTCCACACTCATCCATTTCTTTCACCAATCTCTTCACCAACCCAAATTCCTTAGCTTCTCCAGCAATGCACAACATGGTATTATAAGTCTCCGTGGTGTGACTATATCCATCCTTGAGCTTCAGCCAATTGAAAGCCCTCAAAGCCAACTGTGGCACTTTGAAACACCTCTTCAACACCAAGTCGAAAACCTCACTGTTCAACCCATAACTTAGACTATCTAACCTCTCCTCCATAGAAGTGGAACCGTTTTCCCTCCTAACAATTTCAGTAATCTCATCAACAACCCGGCTTACATCTTTCTTTCCCATATTTCCGACCCGGGCATCTTCCAAAGAGCCAACATTCTGTGCGGAATTTTCACAAGCACCTTTGGTGCAAGCTGATTGGTCCTTGGAACCAAATTCAATGTGGGGACTTTGGAGAGGAAACAAAAACCCAGATGGGGATTGGTCTGGGATCACGGTTTCCGCACCTAGAATCTGGGTGATCTCGTTGAAAAGTGCGCGGGAAGCATCGATATCTGAAGGAATGTTGGTGTTGGAAAGTTGATGCTGTGTTTTTCTGCGAGTGCGTGAAAGTTTTGCAGTGTTGGAAAAATGCAAAACGCGAGATGGTGAGAGGAGAAGGGAATCCAGGGGTCGGAGTTTGGTTAATGATTTCATGGGTAACTTCGAAATAATGTCACCAAAATCGTGGTTCAATACTTCAATTGCATAAACACACAAAACAAAATGCAAATTTCAAACAAAACAATGTTTCAGTTTAATAAACATCGATTTTATCTCAATTGGTTTATTTTCTTTACCAATAATGAATTTAAGGAAAAAAAATATGTTTTTAGATATTCTTTTCCCGAAATTTGATTTTAGTCTCATAGATGAATTAGTCATTCAAATTTTGAAAATATTTGAAGTCATTCATGTTTGATAAATTTTTATTGCCACGAAGTTATAACGAAGGACTATTACTTGTTTTCTTACCTTCAGTAAAACTATAATCAAAATACTGTATATAACTAGACGTTATAAACTCATTTTGTAGGGTTATATTAAATTTAAAATTCATTTTCTAAGTTAATACTAAAAATTATCCTAAATTCATTTGTTAAAAATTACATATCAAATTATAATATACAATAATCTTAAACTTATTAAAATTTAAATTTTACACTCTTTAGAAAATTCTAACTCGTATATTATTTTCAAAATAGCTATCCATGAATCAAATGCTTATTTTAATATTTATAATTATTTGTGTATGGTTTAAGAGTAAAGGCTAAGGTTTAAAAGGAAGATCCTAATCCTATTTTAATATTTTTAATAAATATAATAATATAACATCACTTATTATTTCTAAATATCTAATCAAACGTTCACCATTTTTCTTTCTATCATGTAATATCATCCATAATACTTATTTTTTATTTATTTTTTTCAATCTTACCTTAATAATATTTTAGGTTGTAGAAAATCAAGGTCGGTTCCAGAGCAGTCTCTTCAAGAAGACACTAACCTATGCATCATTCATGCTAAGAGGGTCACCATAATGCTAAAAGACACTGTGGAATAACTGTGGAATATTGAAGGGTTTAGCAAAAGAACAAGGAATGCAAAGCGTTTCTGTGTATTCATGGACGTGGATAAAATAAATATGATGTAGAGTAAATAAAAGAGGTGTTTTTTTAGGTTAGAGCCCACTTCTAATAAAATAAATAAATAAATAGCTTTCGTTTTTAGTTTTATTTTTTATTATTTTATCATTTTACTTGATTTCATTTATCTTGTTTTGAAATAAAATTGTAATTTTAAATTTTTTCTTTTTAATTCCATCGTCTGCATCGTGGGAAAGTTTTAACTTTATTTAGAATATCAAAAAAAGGATATTCAAATTAAAGTTTAATTTTTTAAAAATAAATAAATAAAAAATATAAAATTTCAAAAATATAAAGATGTTTTCAAAACAAATCATTGATCTCTTATAACTACGCATGTCTAATTTGGAGGTAGGTGCGAGTTCAATCTCTTATCAAGTTATCTTATTTAAAATTATTATTTTGTTTTTTTCAAATTATGAATTATTATTTTGTTTTTTTTAAATTGTAAATAAGATTATAGTTTCTTCTAATAACGTGTTTTTTATATACGATTTATTCATATTTAAAAAAAATAAAAAAATGCATTATTTTAAAAATTTTAGATAAAAATTACACTACTTTAAAAAAATTTACTTATTTTGAGCCTATAAAAAAATCAAAACATAGTTGACTGGGACCTAAATTAACCTCTCACTAATATATCCTCATCACATCATCTTCTTTGAATTAATTCTCATTAATTACACATATTAAATACATTAATATATAAATAGATATATATATATATATATATATATATATATATATATATATATATATATATATATATATATATATATATATATATATATATATATATATATATATATATATAAATAAATATATATATATATATATATATATATATATATATATATATATATAAATATAGAAAGTGGAATTCTTATCAATCTCTTCTAAACAAAGCTTTGCAAAATAAACACTTCACACCATATAAAAAATACTAAAGAAATGTCAATAATAATAATAATAATATATAAGTGAAACTTATAAAAATATTAACACTATTTTTAATCAAAATTTTTAACATAATAAATTTGTAATGTTTTCTTTATATATATCACCCAACTTTTTTTTTTCTACATAAAACTTAAATTCATCCTTAAATTTCTAAAACACAAATGTGTTTAATAAGAATATTTGTTTTAACATATATCTCCCTAAGTGAGTGAGTTAAAACTGTTCCTATTGAATGTCATATGACATTTTCGAGAAATGAGAAGAACGAGTTTTTAATATATTATTTGAAGGGTGAAATTCAAGGAAATGACCCTCCAGACTATTTTAATAAACATTATAAATATTTATTTTTTCAATAAACAAAAGTTCAGTTTATTAAAATAAAAATAAGTTAAAAAATAATATTCCAATTTATTTAAACTTAAATGAATTATTTTTAAATAATTGTTTTTAAATAGTATTTTAATTAAGAAGGAGAAAGGATTTGTTTCTTATAAAAACAGAAAATTACTTATTTTCAACAAAAATATAAATATACTTCTTTCATTAAAAAAACTATTTTAAAGAAAAAAATAAGCACAAATAAACTCATCTAATAATAACTAATTTTATTTTAAAATTTTAACTTTCAGTTCTTAAAAATGAGATATTTTACATATTATTTACATAGTCACGGAATTATTCCCATTCCCTAATAAAGATTTTATAGTTTTTATGTAATATTAAATTAATAGTTAGTTTTTATTTAATCAAATAAATTTTCAATTTTGTAATTAATGTTCAACACCTGAAATGAGTAATAATTATAATGAAACATTAAGTTACCGGCAAAACAAGAGTTTATTAATTAAAATAGTATAAATATTTTAGATTAAAATTGCCATATTTACTTTTTATGATTTAATTCATGTGTATTATCATGGAAAATCCTTTTAAATTTTATTTTCTATAATTTATAATATCATGATAATATGTGGGATACTTAATGATTAAGAAAAATTATAATTATCTGTTAAGACTTAGAACATGTTCGAAAAGTCACCTCAATAATATATAAACTAGTGTTAACTAGTCTGATTATAAGAAAGTTATCTAAATTTGTTTGAGATTTAAATTAACTTCTGAATGATAAATAAATGGAAGTTTACAAAATTTGCATATAATTTTTTTACAAGTGTTTAATACTTAAAATGCAAATACAAGTTTTTTATATTTAATTTAAAAATCTTATATACAAACACATCTTGTTAATAACTTATTTACATAAGAAATTATTAACTAACTCTCTAAGCAGTCAAACACTAAAAAATGACCCAATTAAGTATTTACTTTTACTTATTTGTCTATCATTTCTTGATTTGTCTATCTCAAATCATTTCTATATTCAAATCAAACTTATCTTATTCAATACATCTAACCATGCTTAACATTAATAATCAGATGTGAAAATACTAACGTAACAAATTGAAAAAAAAAATGGATAAAAAAGATATTTAACTATTTAATTAAGTAAGAATAAATTAACAGTAAAAATAAAACATTTTAATTTCATTTTAATACTAAATAACTAAATAAATGAGAATACATGGAAAACAATAGTGAGTTTCACTATTTAAATTTATCTTTTTCATATTTGCTTTCAACCAAACAAATAAAATTATGTTTATTTCTCGTCTTTTTTTTTTCATCTTCCCTCTATACTTTCTTTCTACATCTTTATAGGAATAGCAAATTAACTATTATATTCTTTATAAAAAAATTAAATAAATCATTAGATTTACTCATTTTCATAAAAAAAAATTACCATTTTAGTAAAAAATGAGAAAAATTGCACTTATATAATACTTCTTCTGAGAAATTGAGATTTTAATTTATTTTAAGTGCTAATCACTTAATTTTCAGTCAATTTGTAAGCAAATATTAATATAAAAATAGAATGACTAAATTTACTTCAGTATAAAAAAATATTTGTAAAACAAAATGGAAAGACTAAAATCACAAAATCTAATGTAACTAAATATTATATTTATATTCAAGCATTTAAAAAAATTCAAGTCAAATATACATAAGTGTATATATATATATATATAGTGTTTGTTTAGTCAATGTCTTCCAAAAAAACGAAAAACTCTTTATTAGAAAGTTTAAGTTGTCATCCCATAACATCAATATGATTATCTCCTTCTAAAATGTAAATCAAATTTAAAAACATTGACATAAATCCAATAGTGTCATATGATATCTAATCTCATAAAAGAATGTTATCATTCATGTGTTATTATCATTTACCTTCAAATATATATAATCCTATAAAAGAATGATATGTAACTTCAAAGGAGACTCATTCCCTTCGGTTGGGAGTTCAAAAGACTCCAAATTTCTGAGAATTCAAAAGAGACTCCAAACCTTAACCTTTCTCTTTCCCATCAGAGTCTATTTGAAATAAATTCATCCTTAATGTTCTTCCAGCCACAACTTGTTCCCATAGTTACACCCTCTTCACCTTCTTCTCGGGACTCTTCTAGGCAAAAAAGAAAAACCTTCTAATTTCATTATCAAATTTTACCTGCAATAATAGATAATGTTTTGAAATCAATATAGATATAAAATAATAATTAAAATAAATAAATAAATATACCTCGATAAGGTCTCCTTACAATATACTAATTTGGGTATGTAGTGTTTTTGACTATCTCAACACAAAAAATTCTTTCGACATGACATTGGCTAAATAGAATTTAATATAGAAAATTAGAATTACCTTTTCCTATATTATTTGCTTTCTTTTACACCTTAACCTTACTTTTCGTTTGATTTTTGAACGTCAGATTTTCTTTTAAATCTGACTGAAATTAAAATTATGTTTAAAAATATATTTAAAAAATATTTTAAATTTTAGACAATATAATGATTATAAAGAATTAAAGTTTTAGGTTTTAGACAAAATAATTAAAGTTTATAAAAAAAATAAAATATTATATTAAAATAAACAACTTAATATTAAACTATATAATTAAGATGGGATAGTTTTAGACGCAATAATTAAAGTTTATGAAGAAAATAAAATATTATATTAAAATAAACAACTTAATATTAAATTATATAATTAATTTGAGATAGTTATATTAAATCATGTAGAGTAACATTTGTAAATTTTAATTTATTTATTATTAATTTTAAATTATAAAAGTGTGAATTAATAAAATAAACTCATTTATTAAATACCTTTATTTTAATAAAAAATGTGAATAAATTTTATCATTTTTTTTTTCAAAATTAGATTGATTTATATCTTTCTCAACTTACCAAATATATAGCTCCAATAAATCACTTAGATGTCTTATTAGATCAACAAAATGAGCATGATTTAGTGGGTGTATCGAACTCATTAAAATTGGACTTTGTATTTGAATATAAGGGCACAAAGGAAAAACAGCCTTAATATTAATATAGAATCATTATACTGTCTAAAACTTAAAATATTTTGTTAATTGTGCTTTTTAAACATAATTTTAATTTCAAGTTCTTCAATCCCCAACTGAAACTAATAGGCCAGTTCCAATTTGCACACACAACATAACCTTGATGATCAGAAACCTCAAACATGCTTTAAAAACCCTATCCCCCTATAAGAAAGAAAGGTTCAACCCACTGCCACACAACCTCATCTTCAAACTATACTACACATTCGAATATGATTTCAAACTCCACTATAAACATAAGAGCAACTGTGAAATCGAATATCAACCAAAATCTATTAAAAGAAAGGAAAGATTAAAGAACTTCAAAGCTTTGCAACCTTGCCAGCAGGTTATTAGTGAAAGATAAAACTTTAGACCCACCACCATATAACCCCATCTTCAAACTCCACTGCAACTATGAAATGTAATCTTCAAACTCCACTACAACTATGAGATGTACATGAGATGGAATATGAATATGAATGAAAAAAAGGTAAAAAGCTTGTCATGACCCAGTCATGTATTGCCCTTCCCCTCATCTAGACTAGTTCCATTTGAGCCACAAACTCGCGTCCCCCTTTTCATTGTTAGATACTTTGGACGAAACCAAACAAAAGAAAAAGAATATAAGAAGGATGAAGAAAATAGGTATTCGAAATAAAAAATAAGCAGAAAGATGAAGGGGATGAGGATGTTATTCTTATAGTGTTGGAGGAATAAAAAATGGCTCTGGGGTGTAGTGACCCTAAGGTTAGAGTTAGAAAGGGGTAGTGGGAGAGCATTTGGATAAATGTTGAGATTGGAGCTGAAGAAAATAGGCTTTATCCTAAAATTGAAAGGGAATAAATGAATAGAAGAGGTGTAGACAGGATGAAAAAAAAAATTAAAATGAGAGCTAAAAATGTGGAATGAGACAAAAAAAAAAAATGAAAAAGAGAGGAGCAAGGAGTAGATATATTTTATTTTGTTATTTTGTTTATTCTAATGTCTTTAATATTTTTTATTTTTATCATTTTATTTGAATTTTTTATTTTATTTTTAGTTTGTGTATTTCATGTTAAATAAAATTTTAATTTTATTATTTTTTTAAATTTTTAAATAATCGTCTGCGTTTTGAAAATACTATAACACACGCACTGTATCTAAATCGAAGTTTAGTTTTCAAAAATAATAAAAAAAATATAAAATTTTAAAAACATAAAAATAAATTATTCGGTCTCATTCTTCATTTTTTTAATATGTAGGGAAGTTAATCATTGTTAGGTCTCTTATTTAAAATTATTCTTTTTTCCTACTTTTGTATTTTTAATTACATTTTAATTTTTATTTGTTCATATTAATTGTTTTATATTTTTTATTATTTTTTGAAAAATAAACATTTAATAAATCATATATAGTTTTACTTATTTAATTAAAGTTAGTGTCTGATGCCATGAGGGTTAATATTTTTTTCACGCCTAATCAACTTCCGAGTTCATCTTTGGTTGGTAGACCATTTCTTTCTTTTTTTGGTTTTCCATAATAAACAAACTATGGTAGCGATTCATCTCTTTTATTTTTATCACATATTCTTTCAATTTTTTATCGCCGTAAGCGTAGTCAACGAAGTTGCAACACCGCATTCTTTCTAATTAATAGAAAATCACGTATTCATATATAAAAAATTCTATTAGTTGCTATTTTATTTTGTCAATATGCAGTTTTTTTATTAATGAAATAAATCAATAGAAAAATCTTATATAATTTCATTAAACATGTGTTTTAAAGAAGGCAAATTTTTTAAAAATGGTGCACTTTTATTCAAAAATGGACAAAAAATATTTTTTCACTAAAATGGACAAATTATGCCACCGAGACATGATTTCAAACTAAGAAAGTTGTTCCACTTTCAGGCTGGTCAAATATAACTCACATATTGACAATTTCAATTAAAAGTGATAATTAATATCATTTATAAAAATACAGAACTTCCCCCATTGTACAAAATAAACTTTGTAGCTGAATACAAACGTTTTTTTATGTGCAACAATTTTTTAATTATTTTGTACCATGTTTGTTACTTTAACCATTAACAAAAAAATTAATAATAATTAACTAAACTTTAAAAAAATTAAGACACCAAATTTATTTTAAATTAAAACAAAATAATATAATGATAATAATAATAAGAATAATTTTAATTAAGTTAATATGAATTTAATTTAAATAATAATAATAATAAATAATATTGATATAATAATCATAATAATTAATATTAATATAATAATTATAATAATAGTAATATTTCTTTTGATGAATAGGTACTCTAACTGTTAATATAATATTAATAATTAATATTAATGTCATGATTTATTATTATTATTATCATTATATTATTTTGTTTTAATTTAAAATAAATTTGTATGCCTTAATTTGATTATTATTCTGATGTGATAAATAGTTGCTACTGTGATGGTTAAAGTGTTTGTTCAATTCCTCTTCTTGGTAAGTGAAAATATAATAATTTGATTTATGATTTATTATGATGTGATAAATAGTTGATATTATAATAGTTAGAGTGTTTCTTTATTGTCTATTTCTGATAAGTGAAAATATAATAATTTGATAAGTTTATTATGATGTGATAAATAATTGATACTGTAATAGTTAGAGTGTCTGTTCATCAAAAGAAATATTATTATTATCATTATATTAATATTAATTATTATTATCATTTTATTAATATTAATATTTATTATTATTATTATTATTTTAATTCAATTTGTATGAATTTAATTATATTTATTGTTTTCATAATTATTATTATCATTTAAATTAAATTTGTATGAATTTAATAACTTTTATTTTTATTATTATTATTTAAATTAAAGTAATAGAATTTAATTAAAATTATTATTATTATTATTTAAATTAATTCATATGAATTTAATTAAAATTATTCTTATTATTATTGTTATTATTATATTATTTTGTTTTAATTTAAAATAATTTTGTATGTCTTAACTTTTTTTATGGTTTTGTTAATTATTATTATTTAATTATTATTATTATTATTAATTGTTTTGTTAATGGTTAAATATAACAAAAACAGTGAAAAAAAAAGATTGTTGCACAGAAATAGACTTAGTGATAAATGATATTAATTAATGTATTTAATTGAAATTGCCAACATATTTTTTTACCCATTTTAGATATTACTGAAAAAGATCACCATTTTAGAAAATTTGTCCCCATAGCTGTTTTCTTCTATGTGTGAGTGTGTGATTATAAATTTATAATTGATAAGAAGGTAAGAAGGTTTTGGTAGTGTTTTGTTTGACTTTGATGGAGTTAATGCAATGCATGTTGTCCTATATTAATAATTTGAACTAATCAAGAGTGGCATAGCATTCATTATTTTTTAATTTAATTTCCTTCCAAACAGGTTAGCCATGATGTTTTATTCAATTAAATCCACATTTTTTTTCCTCCTTCTAGTTTTCTCAATCTTTGATTTTGATCCTATTAAAATTTATAGAAACTTACATTTCAATTTTTTAAATTAAGTTATGTTAGTCTAACTTAATATATTATCTAATTATGTTAAAGCTTGTATTTGAATATTGCTATTATTTTACACAGTATTGATGAATACATTAATATTTTTTGTTAGAAATTAAAAATATATATTAATAGTCAACCTTAATGGTTTAATTTTAGAAAATTCTATAACTGAAATTGTAATTAAGATCAAAATTATATATTTACAAAATATATATTTACAAAACTATAAGAACTTGAGAGAACTTAAGTCTGTTTTTGTTCTTGGTTAAGTGATTATAAGTGTTATTTCTAAAGGACTTTTTTTTTGTCAAAGAAATTAATCTCTGAAAAAATAGAATTATTTTCTTATATAATCAAAAACAAAAATTTCCATGTAACATACTGTCTCTTTGCTACGGTGTGAAGTCAGTTGGACATCCCAATTTCTAAAATCAAATTTTTATGTTTAGAAAAATAATAAAAAATTAAAAACAAAAAGTTAAAATTTTAGGTTATATTTAATATATAAATTATACTTTTACCTATTAGTAGTTTATTTTATAAATTTCACCAACTCTTATTTCTTTCCACAGTCTTTCTAAAATTCTAATACTATTTCTTATTTCTTTTTTCATCACTCGAAGGCTTCAATTTAAAAACAACAAAATTTAAGATAATATGGCCTGATCAAATTGTATTTTTGAGTAGGTTTTCATTTTCTTCAAATCTTTAGTTTTCTCTTTTCTTCTATGTCTTGAATGTATTGGTCTTTCTACATGCTTAGATTAATGTTAGTCTAGGTCCGTACGTGTGAAATTGAATTTCTTTAGTATTTCTCTAACTTTACCTATTTAATTTCTGTTCTTAGAGAACATAAATATAAGTAAAGAGAGAATTAATAATTTACTCCATTTTAGTTTATTTAGAATTTGATATAAAGTTGAATTTTGAGTTAAAATAAAGTGATTTAAGTTGAGTTAGTTTGTCCTAGACTTTAAGCAAAATATTTATGAAGAATTATAAATGATCCAAATGTATAATTATATTAGTTATGTATACACATTTATGTTGTGATATATATGATTTTGTATGTGTTATGAGATATTAGAAACAAACCTACACTCCCAAGTATATGAGGATGAAACCCTTAGTTTATTAGGTGATCCTTTCATTTAAATAATATTTTCATTTTTATTTTATTTCTCAATTGTTTAATATTTATCAAGTTCATCTCTATCTTTATTTTTTTATCACTAGAAAAATTTTAACTATCAATTTCACGTATTCAATTTTATAATTGTTATGTGATACTTTATTTTAATATTTATGTAATTATAATTTTTAAAAATTTTATATTAAAGAAAAGAAACATATATCCTTTTCACATTAAATATTTGATAATATCATTTTTTATTTACTGTAGACAATATTTGATAATGTCATTTTTTTTATTTACTGTTAGAAAATATTTGATAATATCCTTTTTAAAAAATTATCTGTATTATTGTTAGAAAATTATTTAATTCATATATCAATAAAAATATAAGTACAGGTATTCATAATTCAACAAGAATAACCATAAGACATCAATTTCATATTCAACGAAGATGAATATAAATTTTTACTTCGAAAAATAATTAAATTCACACTTGCGACCACTATGATTCATTTTCTTCTCTAGATATGAACTAATTGTATAATATAATCAGATAAAAAAATTGTTTAACACTACCAAATTCACACAACACTTTTTTTTTGAATTTTTTCTTTTCAAGTTTTTTTCAAATGTATTCTTTAAACATTAAATGATATTGTTTTAATTATTTAAACTATAAATATAAAAAATAATATTTTTTTGTGTACTTAAATGATAATAAATAAATACTTTAATAGTTAATAAATTATAAAACACTAGTATTTATTAATTGTAAAATCATTTATTAGCTAAATAATTAGTAAAATTAATATATTTATTAATTAAATGAGTTTAATTTATAACAATTTAATATTATAATTTTAAATATTTATTTTCTATTCATAATTTAAATATTTTCAAACCAATATGAGTTAATATTTAAAGAATAATTTTGAAAAAAGTGAAAAACAAAAAAGTACCTTTTGAATTTGGGTACCCAACCCGAATTCACATATAGTAACTGTGGCCAAATTGTGAAATAAGGGGACAATGTCCCAGGGATTCTTTTTGTTTATATAAGAGAAAGATTCACAAAATCTTCCACCTCAATGGTTTCATTGCAGATGAAAATTGGGATTTGACTCTAACAAATATAAAATAAATAAATTTAGTGATTGATAATATGTTTTGGGATGTAATAAGCATGTGCAATATTAATTATTAATTTCATTTACAATTGTTTCAATTTTAATTTCAATTTTAATAGTAGAGTTAATTCACTTTAACGTGTGGTGCACATGGAAGATACAAATTACCATGCTCTTGGACAATTGATTACCCTAATAGGATAAAAAACCAAACATAATTAATATATAATAAAGCAAATTAAGAAATTGGCAACAAGTGAGCAGAGAGGAAGAGAAAAAAAAAACAAAAAAATCACCGGCGAGAGCCTGCCGTCCGCCGGCGGTTGAGAACGTTCTGAAAACGGATCGACAGACAGAGATTGCAATTTGACCTAATTGTACATATCAACAACGACGTGACAACCACGTTATCAAAACCCATCAAATCTCAACCGTCCACTCCAATTGTCGCACCCTTCTCAGCCCTCCGATCACCAACGCGTTTTCTCGCTTCTCTCATTAATTTATTTCCCTCTAACAGAAAAAACCGCTACAACTCCTTCTCTCTTTCCTTCTTCATTCCACCTCAAGCTCTGGTTTTTCCCTCCCACCTTCACCATCACGCCTTCAAAATCAAAACCCTTTTTCGTTTTGGTGCATTTTCGTTTCTCCTCTTCATCTTTTCGTAAAGGGTTTTCTTGTTCCAGCCATTGGTGATACCCTTCTAAAAAATTCACAAATCTTGAAAAGCCTTTGTTGTTTTTTTTTTTTCTTTTCATTTTCTTCCCACCTTTGGTGCCCTTCTCTCAGCACGCTCGCATGTGCATGCCTCCCACTATGCGGCAAAAACAAAATCTTAGTCCTTCAACGAGCTTTCTCGCATCAATTACATTGCACCATCGAGCTCATATGGTATCATAAACAAGCTTCTTTTTGTTTTTCCTTTGGACAAAACTTAGGTATTGTTGTTAAGAATCAGAGTTTTATCTTAGGAATCTACGTTTTAAAGATTTGCATTGAAGATAATATAGGTAAAACCCGAATTCTTATTGAGAAACACCACACGAGATAACTTTCTTTTTTCTCTTTGAGGAAAAACAAATTGGGGTTTGAGGGTTTTTTGTTTTCATTTGGTTCTTGTTTGTTATATCAGATGCTTGGAACAAGGAGAAGTGTCTAGTGTCAGATGGGAAACAACTGTGTTGGATCGAGAAACTATACTTCTAATGACGGAACTCGTGGCTCTTCTGTTTCTAGTTCATACTGGTGGTGTCGTGGACACAAGAAAGATGCACACAAAGATGGCAAAAAGAACACAAAAGCCGCAGAAACTGTTCAAGACAAGCCTCCACAGGTAGTGAAAATTGAGAGTGATGAGGTGAAGCCTCCTCATCAAGCCAAACAGACTAACCCACCTTCGGATCAAACAAGGGCGCAGCCCGAAAAACCAAAGAAGCCACGCCATGGGAAGAAGCCGGCAAGTGCAGGCCTCAAAGCAGATTCTGTTTTGCTAAGGAAAACCGGTAACCTTAAGGAGTGTTACAATATGGGAAAAAAACTTGGACAAGGGCAGTTTGGAACTACTTACCTTTGTGTGGAGAAGGCCACTGGGAAAGAGTATGCATGCAAGTCCATACTGAAGAGGAAGCTGTTGACAGAGGAGGATGTGGAGGATGTGAGGAGGGAAATTCAGATAATGCACCACTTGGCAGGGAGTCCTAATGTGATCTCAATCAAGGAGGCCTTTGAGGATGCTGTTTCAGTTCATGTTGTTATGGAGCTGTGTGCTGGGGGTGAGCTCTTTGATAGGATTGTGGAAAGAGGGCATTACACTGAGAGAAAGGCAGCCAAGCTTGCAAGAACAATAGTTGGTGTGATTGAGTCTTGCCACTCTCTTGGAGTGATGCATAGGGATCTTAAGCCCGAGAATTTTCTCTTTGTTAATCAGCAAGAAGAATCCCCTCTCAAGGCAATAGATTTTGGACTTTCTGCTTTTTTCAAACCAGGTTTGTCAAAATGTTTCATTGTTTCTTCCCCTATGTGCATGTTCCACTAATTGGCTCTTGTGGATCAGTATGATCTTTCCACCACTTTTCTCTGGTGATTGAGTGGCTTTAGTTTTCATCATTTTCATGTTATACATTGTATGCTAACAAATGGTATGAGTAATATTTTTTTGTAGTAACATATAATTGTCTTGCTTTCCTGAAAAGAAAAACCTGAAACCTGGCTAGATAGTTTGATGTGAGAACTTGACTTGTACTTTATACAAAGTTTCCTAAATGGGAAATAATGATAGATAAACTCTGGCATTATGCAAAATTCTGAGTGCAATTCATGCAAAGCAAAGTTGTGTGAAGGGAAGTATTCGTTTGTGCCTTGGTTAAGTTTTTTATTTTTCATCATCTTATGTATCTTAACGCCTCACTATACTTATTTGACCTCACATAAAATTTCTGCATTGTTCTACCCATATATAGTAACACAAACTCATCATTTGCAGGCGAAATTTTCGGTGACGTAGTAGGAAGTCCCTATTATGTAGCACCTGAAGTTCTACGCAAGCGTTATGGCCCCGAAGCAGATGTATGGAGTGCTGGTGTCATTATATACATTCTCTTAAGTGGGGTGCCTCCATTTTGGGGAGGTAATACTTCTTAACATAGCTTGCACATTATGATCCAATCATTTTGTTACCTTTTATTGAATCTTATAAGAACATGCATTGACAATATAAAGGTTTTACATTGTCATCCGACAATATAAAAATACAATGACAATGCATGAAATTTAAACTTATTTTTTTCTTCCTTAAATGTTCCTTGGTAACAGAAACGGAGCAAGAGATATTCGACGCAATTTTGCATTTTCAACTCGATTTCTCATCGGATCCATGGCCTTCCATATCAGCAAGTGCAAAAGACTTGGTTAGGAAGATGCTTGTCAGAGACCCTAGTAAACGGATAACAGCTTTTGATGTTCTTCGTAAGATTCTATACTACAATTTCTTTTAGATGTCAACAAAACAAAAGTTATTAATTAGTCTCATACCACGTTTGGCAAGTGATAATGCATTATATATTTTTTTCAGCTCAGCCTTCTTTATTCTGTTAGATGACAACAGTTTTCTTTAATACACTAGCATCACTTAATATATCAATATTTAAATAAGTTACTCATTCAGTTTTGCCTTAAATTTCTAAATGTTAAATATTTTAATTTTGTTATCCAACACACTGATGGGGTATATTGTATCTTGGGATGAAAGATTAAGCACTGTATTACTATTTTCAGAACTGAGTTGTGTATTATAACATGGTGGAACTTGAGGTATTCTACCGCATTGTTGATGAAGATGTCCTGATTTATTTGCAGGTCACCCCTGGATTCAAGTTGATGGAACAGCTCCTGACAAGCCGCTTGATTCTGCAGTTTTGAGTCGCCTAAAGCAGTTTTATGCAATGAACAAACTCAAGAAAATGGCTCTCAGAGTGAGTTATTTTTAACTCTCTAGTCCATTTTCATGATAATATCTATTTTTCCTCTATAGGGATGGATATGTTGAGATTCAAAACGGATGAGCTTATGATGTTATAACTTTATGACAATAAGTTTATAAGTCTTTTGTTTTCTTATATGGAGCTCTGATTGTTCAATTCTACTCAATATGACTCCAACAAACTCTTGGATCCAACAGGATAACTATAGTTTGTACAATTTTTTTATTTGATTTTCAAAGTTGAATATTGAAACTTCTTATTGTTTTTTGTGCAGCTGCTAAATTGTACTGCTTAATGTTGGAAATCTGCTCTTAGATTGTGAAACTTAGCTAAATTATTGTTGTGCTATGCAGGTTATAGCAGAGAATCTCTCTGAAGAAGAAATTGCAGGGTTGAAGGAAATGTTTAAGATGATAGACACAGATAATAGTGGTCAAATTACTTTTGAAGAACTCAAGGTTGGACTGAAAAAGTTTGGTGCTAATCTCGATGAATCTGAAATTTACGACCTTATGCAAGCAGTAAGTATTCAGAATCATCTTTTTTATTTCCTTAATTTCATTCTTTATGATCAAGCTGAAAGAGGAGTGTTATAAGTATCATTTAGTAAAACATTTTCAGTATAATGACAGATTGATAATAGTTGATGACATAGGAAAGGTATATTTTTCAATAGTATATTGTTCTGATCCATGGAATCCAAATTTGTTATGGATTCCAGGCAGATGTTGATAACAGTGGGACAATTGACTATGGAGAATTCATAGCTGCAACATTGCATCTAAACAAGGTTGACAGAGAAGATCATTTAGTTGCAGCTTTTGCTTATTTTGATAAAGATGGAAGTGGCTACATCACTCAAGATGAGCTTCAACAAGCTTGCGAAGAATTTGGCATTGGAGATGTTCGCTTGGAGGAAATGATCCGAGAAGCTGATCAAGATAACGTGAGTATATATACATTATACATATATATTCAATAGTAACATAGTTTTTGGTGGCCATAATTCAACTTTTAGATTGATATAACAATAATTGTATACCATTGTGAAATTCCAATTTTCTGATGAGTTTGTTATGATTATATTTTGGGCTCTCAGGATGGACGAATAGACTACAATGAATTTGTGGCAATGATGCAGAAAGGCAATGCAGATTTGGGTAAGAGGGGTCGAAAGGGTAGCACTAGTTTTAGAGTTGGATTTAGGGAGGCACTACCGGTGTGTTAATCTGTGTATTTATCTGTGTATTTTTTTCTATCCTTTTTTTGTTTTTTGGTAAATTAGCATTTTCTCCACGGTTTGTATTGCACACACAAACGTTAACATAGCCTTGCGATCTTATGTACATTATGGATAAAAACATTGATTTGGCAACTTTGTTTTTCAAGTCCTAATGATAATGTTGTGGTATCTTAAGTTGAGTTAGACCAAGACTTATGTATGAGTACTATAATTCAAGTTTAACATTATTGAGTTGGTAAGAGGAGTTTTCAAAGGAGGTATTTACTTGTTATGCTTTTACAGTACAATTGGAGTTCAAAGTGTTATGATGATGTCTAATGTAAGAAATGTCACTGTCTGCATTTGATTCATGACAGAGTTCTTAGTTATTTGTATACTCTCAGAATACATATGCTATAAGAATACAAGTATAGTTTAACTTACATGGGCACAAAAATAATTCACCACTTACTGATTCTTTTTTCTTGTTTCTAATTTTTAAAAGATAAAAAAAAAAATGTACTTTTAGTCCATCATACAGGACTAAAATTACATTATTTTTGCTAAATTTAAAGATTAAAAAAAAATTCGTAGAACTATAACCGCAGCATTTTTAGGCGTCAAATATGCTTTCAATATAAAATAAATGCAAATGCAACCTCTTTAGATTCAATGTCACTTCCTAAACCAAAATTGCCGTTTTCGTATCTATGGAAGGCCAATAATTGAAGGTCCACAAAAAAGTAACATAAATTAATCAGATTACAAAAATATAAAATTAATTTTAAATTTAAGAAAACAAACTTACCTATTAAAAAACAAAAACATTTGGTTCGACCTTATTTTTTCCCAAATCAATTCCGTTTTTTCACATTGAAAGTAAAATAATAAATTGGCTATCAATCAGGGATGGCAATTTTTTATACCTCGGTTTGAATATTCATTGTTGTTCTTGTTCTTTTAAGGTATAAAATTAGTCTTATTTCTATCAGCTATATGCTTGTTTTTGTTTTTGCCTTTGTATTGTTCTCATATATCTCATATATTATTTAAACAATTTTTATATAGAAAATAAGTAAAAAAAAAACTTATACTATCAACTATTCAATAACAAAAAGATATATATATATATATATATATATATATATATATATATATATATATATATATATATATATATATAT